>JADMIO011107669.1_pt1 | contig 129549 bp, 103 predicted proteins | sample 8958161 | NCBI WGS metagenome assembly JADMIO01 (sample SAMN16585339, study PRJNA669376) | soil metagenome | isolation source: Crop rotation soil | place: USA: Cullars Rotation, Alabama | collected 2011
GCGACAACTTGTCCACGTGGAATTCTAAGCTTAGGATCCCAATGTGCTGGAAAGTTTGTCCAGATAGTAAAAGCTCTTGAGCCAACTTTTGGCGGAATAAATTTAGAAGACATCAAGGCGCCTGAATGTTTTTACATCGAGAAAAGATTGAAAGAGGAATTAAAGATCCCGGTGATGCATGATGATCAGCATGGCACTGCAATTATAAGTGCGGCTGCATTGCTGAATGCTCTTGAAATTCAGAAAAAGAAAATTGATAAAGTAAAGTTTGTTGTGAATGGCGCCGGTGCTGCTGCAATGGCCTGTGTCCGGTTGTATGAAGCGTTGGGTGCAAAGCATCAGAACTTCGTGATGTTTGATCGTACAGGAGTATTGCATTCAGGAAGACAGGACCTTGATGAGAACAAAATAAAATTTGCAACAACGAAAGCTACAGATATCACACTTGCCGATGCATTAAAAGATGCAGATGTATTCATTGGTTTGAGTGTGGGGAATGTTGTTACTGCCGACATGATAAAAGCTATGGCAAAAAACCCGATCGTGTTTGCGATGGCAAATCCTGATCCTGAAATATCATTTGAAACTGCTGTGGCTGCAAGAAAAGATGTGATCATGGCAACAGGCCGCAGTGATTATCCTAACCAGGTAAATAATGTTCTCGGGTTTCCTTACATCTTTCGCGGGGCTCTCGATGTAAGAGCAACACAGATCAATGAAGAGATGAAACTCGCGGCTGTAAAGGCTTTGGCAGAACTTGCACGAACACCTGTGCCCGACCTGGTGACGATGGCTTACAACGAAAAAACAATTGTCTTCGGTCCAAATTATATTATTCCAAAACCTCTTGACCCGCGATTGCTTGCAACTGTTGCACCTGCCGTGGCAAAAGCTGCAATGGAAAGCGGGGTTGCAAAACATCCCATCGTGGATTGGGAAGCCTATAAAGTTGATCTCAATAATCGATTGGGTATCGACAATCAGTTGTTCCGCGTGATTGGTAACAAAGCAAGAAAAGATCCGAAGAGAGTTGTATTTGCAGAAGCAGAGAATCAAAAAATATTGAAGACAGCACAGCTGGTACAAGATGAAGGTATTGCTTACCCGATCTTACTCGGGGATGAAAAAAGAATTAAGCGCATCGCTGAAGAAAATGCTATCGATCTTGAAGGAATACCGATCATCAATCCGAAGAGTGAAGCGATGGAAGAAAAACGTGCAGGCTTCGGGGAAATATTTTTCCAGAAGAGACAACGCAAAGGTTTCAATTTATATGAGTCGAAAAAAATAATGAAGGACCGGAACTATTTCGGTTGTATGATGGTGGAGACAGGCGAGGCGGATGCAATGATCTCAGGTCTTTCAAAAAATTATCCTGATACAATTCGTCCCGCGTTGCAGGTGGTAGGATTGGAACCCGGTGCAAAGAAAGTTGCAGGCATGTACATCATCATGACGAAGAGGGGCCCGCTGTTTCTTGCAGATACAACTGTAAACTTCAATCCAACTGCAGAAGAACTTGCAGACATCACATTGCTTGTTGCGAAAGAAGTGAAACATTTTGGGATCACACCATGCGTTGCGATGCTGAGTTATTCAAACTTCGGAAGCAGTCATTCACCCGAAGCAAAGCTTGTTGCATGTGCACGTGAAATTGTAAAACAAAAAGATCCTACACTGATCGTTGATGGTGAAGTGCAGGCGAATGTTGCCTTCAACAAAGAGATCATAAAAGATAATTATCCTTTTAGTGAACTTGCCAACCAGGATGTGAATACATTAATATTCCCGAATCTTGCAGCAGGTAATGTTGCGTACAATCTTTTGCAGGAGATCGGGGGCGCTGATGCAATTGGCCCGATTTTACTGGGACTAAGAAAACCAATTCATATTTTACAACTGGGCAGCCAGGTGCGAAGTATATTTAACATGGTATCGATTGCAGTAATAGATGCACAAATAAAAGGAACAGGTAAGACCGAAGACCTGGTGCAACGGTCAAGATTGTGGAAGAGATTCAGGAAGGAACCAAGAGAGGTTGGACCATAAAAACTATTTATCTAAATGAAATTTTTTTCACTCTTAGGCAAGTACCTTTTGCTTATCAGGAACATGTTCACAAAGCCTGAGAATTTCAAAATGTATTGGAAGGAATTAATGCACCAATGCGTTGAGATCGGGATTGGCTCGTTGGGAATTGTTGCGATCATCTCTGTTTTTATGGGAGCGGTGAGTGCGGTGCAGACTGCTTACCAGCTCACAAGTCCGCTTGTGCCGCGTTCAACAATTGCACAGGTTGTGAGAGATACTGTGATCCTGGAATTCTCGCCTACACTCGTTTGTATCGTACTGGCAGGAGTAGTGGGAAGTAAGATCGCAGGTGAGTTGGGTAATATGAGAGTGAGTGAACAGATCGATGCACTCGAGATCATGGGCATCAATACCAAATCATATTTAGTGATGCCGAAAGTGGTAGGGGCGATGATCACTATTCCTTTACTCGTTACTATTTCAATGGCGCTTGGAATTTTTGGCGGAAGATTCGCAAGCACTATGTCAAATATTATTTCAGCAGATACTTTCGATAAAGGATTGCTCGAAAGCTTTTATGCATACAATGTAAAATTTGCTCTTGCAAAAGCATATACATTTTCTTTTATCATCAGCAGTGTCCCTGCTTTTTATGGATACTATGTAAAAGGCGGTGCACTGGAAATCGGGAGAGCGAGTACGACGGCGGTAGTAACAAGTTGCGTGCTCGTGTTGTTTGCAGATTATATTTTGGCAGCGCTGTTGCTATAGAAAGCTTTAATTGACCAATTCAGAAAATCTTAATTTCACCTGTTTTAAAACAGTGTCTATAAACTGTCAGAGATTCTCTTGCAGCTTGTAGCTTGTAACTTGCAGCTTCTAATGATCGAACTAAAAAACATACACAAGTCATTTGGCGATAAACAAATTCTTAAAGGAGTTAGCGCTGTGATGGAAACCGGTAAGACGAATTTAATTATCGGCACGAGTGGCAGCGGTAAAACTGTTTTACAAAAATGCATGGTAGGGTTGTTTGAGGTTGACGAAGGTGAGATCTGTTACGACGGGAAAAATTTCACTACAATGCATGAAGAAGAACGCAAACATCTTCGCCAGCAAATTGGAATGTTGTTCCAGGGATCTGCTTTGTTTGACAGCATGACTGTTGAACGCAATGTGAAATTTCCGCTCGACATGTTCACTCACTGGAATCATCAGAAAAAGATCGACCGGGTAAATGAAGTCCTCGACAGGGTGAACCTTAAAGGTGTCAACAAAAAATTCCCTGCAGAACTCAGTGGAGGAATGAAGAAGAGAGTGGGTATTGCAAGAGCGATCGTTCTTAACCCGAAATATTTATTCTGCGACGAACCTAACTCGGGCCTTGATCCGCAAACTTCAATGGTGATAGATGTTTTGATCAGCGAGATCACCAAAGAGTATAACATGACAACCGTGATCAACACCCACGACATGAACAGCGTGATGGAGATCGGCGAGAATATTCTTTACATGTACCAGGGAGAAAAGGAATGGGTGGGCAATAACAAAGAAATCATCTTCAGCAAAAATGACAAGTTGAACAAATTCATTTTCGCATCTGAATTTTTGCGTGACGCAAAAGACATGCGTATGCTCGAAGAAAAAGGTATCATCGACAACGACCGCAATATGGATGATGTATTCAAAGACCGCGAAAATCTTTTCCTGGATAAGAATGAATCTTCAGAAAAGAAAGACGAATAATTACAATTCTTTATTTACTCTCTCTTAATAAAAACCTCTGCCTGTTCATCCCCGGTTCTATCATCTGCCATCTTCAATACATAACTTCCATTTGATAGTGATGAAGTATTTATAGTAATGATATTATCACCCGGATTAAGAGTTATAGCTTTTGCCTGGATCAATTTTCCTTCAGAATTAAAAATGTTGTAAGAGATATTTGCTTGTATCGAACAGGTAACGCTGACATTTAATTTCTCTGCTGCCGGGTTGGGATAAATTTTCTGCAAAACAAAATTGCTTTCTGCAAATTTTATATTGAGCACTTTACTGTAAACAAAACGGTCATCTTTGTCAACCTGTTTCAACCGGAAATAATTTTGCTGAAGAGGCGCCGCATCGGTGAAAACATAATTAAGTTCGATACTGCTGTTGCCTGAATTTGTTTTTGTTGCTACAAATCCGAGGTCACTGAAATTAATTCCATCTGCAGAACGCTGAACATAGAAGCCTTTGTTGTTGCTTTCTGTTTTTGTTGTCCAAAACAGGTCAACATTTTTTCCATTCCTGTTTCCTTTAAAGTCGGTGAGTGTTACGGGAAGCGGGCCAACGGCTCCTGATGTAAGAATATTCTGTGCATATGCCCTGTATTCCGTTCCCCTGTTTTCATACCATACAGCTACAGCCTGGTTGTTGTAAACTTTTGTAAATGCAAATCTTCCTTTTGGTGTTCCTGCAGTTGCTGTGGTTGAACTTAGTTCAACACGATTGCCTGCCCAAACAAAATCGCCGTTGGCATCAAGACGTGTTGCATAAATTTTATAGGTCACATCTTCATAATCCATAAAAAGCGGAGCATCATTAATGAGAGCAAGAGTTCCGATCTGCTGATCACGACTTGCACTGATGGCATACACTTGTTTTCCCAACGGATCTAAAAGTTTGTTTCCTGTTGCAACAGCAAATTTTTGAATGAATACTCCTAACTGCGATTGTGCTGTGTTGCTGTAAGTGCACACCGACCAGATGTAAGGTGAACCCGGCGTCTTTGCAATGTTGGTTGTCATCTGGTAAGGATCGGAGCCGGTGGAATAGGTTGAGAATACTGCACCATTAATTCCATAAGGCAAAGTTCCATCCGGATTTATTCGTTGTACATAAGATAAAAAGCGTGAGCCGGAAGCAACATAATAACCATAGTAAACCGTATCACTTTCTGCAAGGATAGAATAGTATCGTGCACCGGAACTTGTGTATGTTGAAATTTGCAAAGGCGCTGCCCACACTGCCGCACCATTCACGATCGAATATCGCTGTGCATATAATGTTGTAGAAATTCCAACCCCTTTTTTCTGGAATACCAAAGTGAAATATGCTTCAGAATTCTGAATGATCTGTCCGCGTGTTGTATTGGTGGAACCAACCTGCACAACAATTGGTGACGGCCACACAGGAGTTCCTGACGGATCCAGTTTTTGCATATACAAAGTTGAAGGACTATTGTTGTTCCATGTAACAAGTGTTTCATTGCTGCTGGTAACAAAAACATATGGTGAAAGTCCGGCGGTGAGTGTAACTCCATTGGCACCCCACGGCAATGATCCATCTGTGTTCACTTTGATCACTGCTGCAGTTTGAACAGCGGCAACATTATACTGGAAACCTATCACCAGGTTATTGGAAGGATCGAGTGCGATATTAAAAACAAATATTGCGCTGCCCGATGGCTGGTTACACACCAACAGTCCATTAGGTCCTAATAGCTTGTTGCCACTTGCATCGAGCAACTGTGCTCTCATTTCATAGGCCCCGCCAACATCATTATAAAATGCTATCCATGTTTTTCCGTCGCTGGTTAATGCAGTCTGCAGATCGCCAACTTTTAATGCTGCTATCTCAAGATTTACAGAAGTATTATTTGTCCACTGCGCATTTACAGACAGAACAAATAAAAGGCTGATAAGGGAAAGGTAAAACTGTTTCATCTTGTTAGTATTTGGGGGAAATGAAGTTAACTAATCTATGCTTTAATACAGAGGATTTTTTGCTGAATGAAGCTTTAAAAGTACAAGAGTGCGACGCCAATGAAGCCGGGCTCTGTACAAATGCCCGGTACAAAAAAATTCAACACACTTTTATAGAATAGCAAGATTGTAAGAGAGTTCCAGATTGCCAATTGCCAATTGCCCATTGCCTCTTGCTCTCGTCGCTTGCTCATTGCCAATTGCTCGTTACATTTGCTCACATAAAAAAAATTCATGAGTGTTTTAGTAAATAAGAATTCCAAAATAATTGTGCAGGGCTTTACAGGTACCGAAGGAACATTCCATGCAACACAGATGATCGAGTATGGAACGAACGTGGTTGGCGGTGTAACTCCCAACAAAGGAGGCACATTGCATCTCGACAAACCTGTGTTCAACACAGTTGCAGATGCTGTAAAAGAAACCGGCGCCGATGTGAGTATAATCTTTGTTCCGCCTGCATTTGCGGGAGATGCGATAATGGAAGCTGCTGACGCAGGCATCGCTTTGGTGGTTTGCATCACCGAAGGAATTCCTGTGCAGGATATGGTGAAGGTTAAAAACTATTTACAGGACACTAATACAAGATTGGTAGGACCCAATTGTCCGGGTGTAATAACTGCCGATGAATGCAAAGTCGGGATCATGCCCGGGTTTATTTTTAAGAAAGGAAAGATCGGAATAGTTTCAAAATCCGGCACGCTCACTTACGAAGCTGCCGACCAGGTGGCGAAAGCCGGGCTTGGAATTTCAACTGCGATAGGTATCGGTGGTGATCCGATCATTGGCACTACAACAAAAGAAGCGGTAGAATTATTTATGAATGATCCGGAGACTGACGGCATTGTAATGATCGGCGAGATCGGTGGTGGAATGGAAGCCGAAGCAGCTGCATGGATAAAATCGAGCGGAAATAAAAAACCTGTCGTTGGTTTTATTGCAGGGCAAACTGCTCCTCCCGGCAGACGTATGGGCCATGCCGGTGCGATCGTTGGAGGTGCTGATGATACAGCCGCTGCAAAAATGAAGATCATGGGTGAATGCGGAATTCATGTTGTTGCAAGTCCTGCTGATATTGGTAAGACGATGGCAGAGGTTATCAAAAATAAATAAGGTAAATAAAGTAAATAAGATTTTAGATTGACGATTGCAGATTTTAGAGTTTGTCTTCAAATCTGAAATCAATAAATCTGAAATCTAAAATAAAAAAGCTCCCGGTTAAGGGAGCTTTGTATTTGTGGTGCTTTCATTAATATCGGTATTGTCTTGCATAGGAATCCAGTTCATCTTTACTTGCCTGGTTACTGAAGAGGTCATATAACTGTGATGAAAAGTTTGCGGGGTCAACGACTCTGCTGTAAGAAAGTCGTGCAAGGTCAAGCCTGTTGGCTTCTGTATTTATCAATTGCAATAATTGTCTTACCTGCGAGCTTGTAAAATAATTTGCTGAATTATTGAACGCATCTCTTTCACTTGTCACTTTTGAAGACTGGAACCATTTACCACGAACCGTTCTAACGAGGCTGTTGAAATTACTTTCACTCATTGGGAGGCGGGTAGAGTTTCCATTGTTGTAAGTCCCGTTGTTATTGTAGCCGTTGTCATTACGATAACGCCGGTTTCTCCTGTTGTTATTCATTTGTTTTTCACTCATCGAAACAGCACCATTGTTGCCGATGGTGATGTCCATTCCGAAATTAGGACGCAGTGTAAATGTTGATGAATAAACTGAACGGCTATTGTTATTGTTGTTGTAAGTGTTGTTGTTGTTATAGCCATTGTCGTTATTATTATTCCTTATCCTGTAAACCTGCAAAGTGTGCTGACCGGTCTGGAGATTTGAGATTGTAATAGTATTGCCGGAGTACGTTGCATTTGAGTTTACCCCTACGTTGTTGTAATTAGTGTTGTTGGTAGAAGTAGAATTGGAATAATAACTCGTTCCGTCGATCATCACCTGGTACGTCCTGTTACCATTAGTATTGAAAATTAAATTGACGTTTTGTGACTGGTTGTACTGAGCAAAACTTACAGCAGCAAAAAGAACGCTGAGGAGTGACATGCTTAGTGTTTTCATGATCATGTTTTTATAGGTTATAAAAAATTTTTTTGTACACTCGTTCGTGTACACCTGTATCATTTTGCAAACACCATACCGGGATTGCCAGGCCCTAACCTCCAGCAACTTAAATACCCTGCAAAAGGTATTGGCTGGTGGAAAAGTTTTGTAACCTTTACGATCTAAATTTTTCAATATGATAATTGTAGTCAATCACAAAATCAACAACCCGGCTGAGTTCTGGGCTTCGGCACAAAAAAGTTTACCCGAACTTCCTGCTGCCGGCGTAAAAAGAGTCATACAGGTTATGCCTTCTCCTGATAACAGCGAAGCTACCTGTGTATGGGAAGCAGATAGTAAAGAAGCGCTCGACAAATATTTAAGAAGTAAAGTGGGTGACTGGAGTAAAGAAACTTACCAGGAAGTGAATGTGAGTGGTGCAATGGGATTGCCGCAGTGATAATTTCAGATTTCAGATTTACGATTTCAGATTGAAAAAGAACTTCCTCAAAAATCTCAAATCGTAAATCTAAAATCTGAAATCACAGTTTACTTCCTGTGATGTTTTTTATGATGCTTATGATGTTTCCAATATTCGTGGCGATCTTTTAATGCTCTTTCATTCGCCTTTCTTTGTTCCTCTTCATTTTTTCTTACAACCTTATCCTGCTGGTGTAATAATTTTTCCTGGCCTTCCTGTTGTTTATGGTATTGCTTTTTTTGCAATTCCTCCTGCCTGTGCTGAGCTTCCTTCTGGTCGTGCATTTGTTTCTTTTGTAATTCTTCCTGCTTATGCTGCGCTTCGCGTTGCTGCTTTGTTTGAGAGCTTGCAAATAACCCGGCAAACAAAAACGCCGGGATGATCAATAACTTTTTCATACTAATAATTTTTTTGATGAACATCTTATACACGTCAACTATCTTACCACTTTTTGCCAACTGATTTTTCTTTGCCTCTTGCTTCTTCCCCTCGACTCCGTAGAAGTCACATATTTATAGGATAGTCATAAATACATAAACATTCAACCCGGTCGGGGTTGAACCATTTATTGCCAATCATCCTACAAACATTCGACTCCTTCGGAGTCAGGACGCGAAATAGTTTTATCAAAAGGTTAAAAAATATACGCAATCCTAATCTGCCCCTTGCCCCTTGCCTATTGCCCATTGCCAATTGCCCCTTGCCCTTGCTATGCATTTACAACTTATTTTGCATCATTAGCAGTGATAGCAGTGTGCAACTAATGACCTGCAACTCTTGTCCTCATTTTAAACCGTGTATATGATCTTCAGAAAGGCGAATACAGTTTTTATTCTTTCAATTTTTTTGATGCTGTGTGTGAATTGTTTTTCACAGCCGGGAAATAATTACGATGCACAATGGAAAAAGGTTGATGACTTTGTAAATAAAGGGCTCACTAAATCTGCGCTTGATGAAGTAAATAAAATTTATGAAACTGCTAAAAAAGAAAAGAACGATCCGCAGCTGATCAAATCACTTCTTTACCAGGTTACCCTTAATCAAAACACGCAGGAGAACGCAACTGAAAAGAACATTGCCAATTTTGAAAGAGAAACCGCTCTTGCGAAAGAACCCGCAAAGTCAATTCTCTACAGCATTACAGCAGAAATGTACTGGAACTTTTTCCAGCAACAGAGATACAAGCTTTACAACAGGACGAAGACAGATAACAGTTTTAAGAAGGACGATATACAAACCTGGGGCGTTGACGACTTCCATAAAAAGATCGGGGAATTGTACCTGCTTTCGATCAAAGAAGAAAAACTTTTACAGCAAACAAGACTTGAACCTTTCGATGCGATCATCATAAGAGGAAATGTTCGTCACCTGAGGCCAACACTCTACGACCTGTTGGCACATCGTGCATTGGATTATTTTAAAAGCAGCGAGACAGACATTACAAGACCTGCTTACGCTTTTGAAATAAAAGATGAAAAAGTATTTGCCGATGCAAAAGAATTTTCAAATCATAAATTTCAAAACAAAGATTCTGCTTCTCTTCACTACAAGGCATTATTAATATTCCAGGAACTGCTTTCATTTCATGCAAACGATACAAGACCTGGTGCCTTGATAGACGCAGATATTGAAAGAATAAATTTTGCAAGCCAGTATGGAGTGATGAACAATAAAGATGAATTGTACATGCGGTCATTGCAGCAGCTGGTGAACAATCATCCCAACGATAGTTCTGCTGCGCAGGCTTCATACCTTATTGCGCAAACCATTTTCGGAAAGGCAACTTCGGATACTTTGCATTACAGCTTTAAAAAAGCAAAAGAGATCGCAGAAGAAGTTGCGAACAGATTTCCATCTTCAGAAGGAGGGATCAATGCAAAAAATCTTTTGGGCCAGATCCTTCATAAAGAATTAAACCTTACTTCTGAAAAGGTGGACGTTCCCGGTGAAGCGTTCCGCACTTTGGTTTCTTACAGGAATTTTTCATCCATCAATCTCAGAATAATTGAACTCACTCCTGCTTTTAAAAAGTTGATAGAAACAAATGAAGACAATGATGCGCTTTGGAAAAAACTTATTTCGCAAAAAAGTTACAGGAGCTGGAAACAACAATTACCTGCAACAGGAGATTACAGGAATCATTCTGTAGAAATAAAAGTTGATGGCTTACCCGTAGGCCAGTATGCTTTACTGGCAAGTGTTTCGGAAGACTTCAGCCTGAATAAAAATCCATTGGCCGTTCAATACTTTCATGTTTCTAATATCAGTTTCATCAATAACGTTCTGGAATATTTTATTCTTGACAGGACAACGGGCAAACCATTGGCCAATGCAAACGTGCAGGTTTGGTTGCAGCACTATGACTACAACGCAAGAAAAAATATTTTAGAGAAAAAACAATTTCTCACTGCCGATGAGAATGGCTATTTGAAAATTCCTGAGAGCAAAAAAAATGAGGACCGTAACATCCGGCTTGAGATCACGCATGAAAACGATAAACTTTTTTTAGACGATTACCAGTACAGTTATTATTATAATGATGAAGAGGAGAAGTACGAAAATCAAAAAGAGTACGATGAGGATAAAGCAAAAATATTTTTGTTTACCGACAGGAGTATTTATCGTCCCGGGCAGCTTGTATATTTTAAAGGGATCGGTGTAACGCAGAATTATAAAACAAAAAAGAACCAGCTGCTGGAAAATAAAGAACCGGTAACTATCTATTTAACCGATGCCAATTCACAAAAAGTAGATTCATTAAAGCTGGTGTTGAATGAGTATGGTTCTTTCAATGGAAAGTTCCGTTTACCTCAGAACAGGCTCAATGGTGAATTCACTATTGAAGTTTCTGATTATGAAAATTCCAGCATTGATTTTTCAGTTGAAGAATATAAGCGGCCGAAGTTTTATACAGAGTTTGAAAAAGTGAAAGGCACTTATCGCGTAAATGATAAAATAAAGATCACCGGCTTTGCAAAAGCTTATGCAGGAAATAATGTTGACGGCGCGAATGTAAAATACCGGGTAACAAGAACTGCAAGGTTTTTATACGACTGGATGTGGTGGTATCGTCCGCGTCCTTCATCGTCTTCTCTTGAAATAACAAACGGTGAAATTAAAACTGATGCAAACGGAAAGTTCACAATAGAGTTTGAAGCAATTCCTGACCTGAGCGTTGATAAGAATACAGATCCTGTTTTTGATTATAAAGTTGAAGCAGATGTTACCGATATCAATGGTGAAACAAGAAGTACAAGCACTACAGTTCCTGTTGGCTACAAAGCAATGAACCTGCAGGTTACACTTCCTTCTTCCGATCCTATTCCTTCTGATAGTTTGAAACATTTTTTTGTAAGCACTACAAACCTCAGTGGGGAATTTGAGCCATCAAAAGCTGACGTTAAAATTTACAAGTTACAACCTCCGCAAAGGCTTATCCGCAGCCGCTTTTGGACGAAGCCTGACAAATTTCTTATGAGTAAGGAAGAATACATAAAATATTTCCCGCATGATGAATACAAAGATGAATTGCAAAAACAAACGTGGCCGAAAGGTGAGATGATTTATTCTGTTACTGACTCTACAACTTCAAATTCTAAATTCATAATTCATAATCCTAAATTCTCTCAGGGGTGGTATGTTATAGAAGCAACTTCAAAAGATAAATATGGCCAGGAGTTAAAGGATGTAAAATATTTCCAGTTGTATGATATGAAGACATCGTCTTTGCCTGCACCGGGATATTCGTGGAGCACGATAATAAAAAATATCGTTGAGCCGGGAGAAGAAGCAAAGTTCATTGCTGGCAGTTCAGCAAAAGATCTTTTCATTATCCAGGAAATGGATGTTAACAAAAATGGCAAGCAATCGAAGAACAGTTATGATTTTTTAAACCTTAGTAATGAAAAAAAGAATTTTGAATTTGAGGCGGATGAAAAAGACCGTGGCGGTTTTGGCGTGTACCAGTTTTTTGTAAAAGACAATCGCTTTTATACTACTTCATGGAATGTTGCAGTGCCGTGGAGCAACAAACAACTTGCTGTATCATTTGATACGTACCGCGACAAGACTCAGCCGGGCAGTGAAGAAAAGTGGAAGATAAAAATTTCAGGAAGCAAAAGTGAAAAAGTTGCTGCCGAAGTTTTGGTCAGCATGTATGATGCATCACTCGACCAGTTCAAACCACATAGCTGGAATAGTTTCTATGATATCTGGCCGGTTTATTATGGTAACATAAGATGGAACGGAGTTCAAAATTTTGCAACTGTAGGATCGTCTGAGAAATGGTGGCAGGAAGATTATGCGCAGGCGAAACCAAAAAATTATGATGAACTGATCTATGGTAATTATAGTTATCGCAATGGAGGATACTACAGAACATTATCCGGTAGAGTAAGCGGGATAGCCGTTCAAAGAGAAATGAGCCAGGCGCCTATGGATAAAAATGCAAGTTTGCAGGAAGTTGTTGTAACAGCCCAGGGAATACAAAGACAGACGAAGGAATTAACATATAGTACCAGCTCAATTATTCTGAGAGGTAATAGTACAATCACTGAAAACCCTGGAGCATTGATCGTGGTTGATGGCGTTCCATTCAAAGGAAACATTGAAGATTTAAATCCTGATCAACTGGCCGGCATTTCTGTTTTGAAAGGCGATGAAGCAACGGCGTTGTATGGTAGCGCCGCTTCAAAAGGCGCTATTATCATCACCACAAAATCAGGAGCAAAACAAAAAGAAGATCTGAACAATGTGAAGACAAGAAAAAATTTCGACGAAACTGCATTCTTCTTCCCTGAACTAAGAATAGATAAAAATGGCAATGTTGAATTCAGTTTTACTATGCCCGAAGCTTTGACCCAATGGAAACTGATGACATTTGCTCATACAAAAGATCTTGCCAGTGGTTATGGCGACAGAACTGTCATCACTCAAAAGGAACTGATGGTGCAACCGTTTGCGCCGAGATTTTTGAGAGAAGGTGATAAGATGGAGTTCAGTGCGAAGATTGTGAACATGAGTGACAAGCCGATCACAGGTCAGGCGCAATTGCAATTATTAAATGCAGCTACCAACACGCCCGTTGATGTTGTCTTCAAAAATATTTCTTCACAAAAAAGTTTCTCAATTCCTGCAGGGCAAAGTACCGCGGTAAAATTCAGCATCGACATTCCATACAATTATAATAATGCGGTTGTGTATAGAATTGTTGCTAAAGCCTCCCCCCTCGGGGGAGGTTTGGAGGGGGTCAGTGATGGAGAAGAAGCCGCAATCCCTGTTCTTACGAACCGTATGCTGGTGACCGAGACAATGCCACTGCCGGTGAGAGGAACAGCAACAAAAAATTTCACTTTTGAAAAATTACTGAACTCGGGAAAAAGCTCAACTCTTACAAACTTTTCTTTAACGACCGAGTTTACTACAAACCCCGCGTGGTATGCTGTGCAGGCTTTGCCATACCTGATGGAGTTCCCATATGAATGCGCTGAACAAACTTTCAACCGCTACTATGCAAATTCAATTGCATCAAAGATCGTGAACTCATCTCCGAAGATCAAAACGGTGTTTGAAAAATGGAAGATCACTGATACTGCGGCTTTGATGAGTAACCTTCAAAAGAATGAAGATCTCAAATCTGTTTTGCTGCAGGAAACTCCGTGGGTGTTGCAGGCGCAGAATGAAAGTCAGCAAAAGAAAAATATTGCATTACTGTTTGATGTGATCCGCATGAGTAATGAACTTGAATCTACTCTTGCAAAGCTTTCGGATATGCAATCATCCAACGGTGGGTTTGTCTGGTTCAAAGGCGGACCTGATGATCGTTACATGACACAATACATTGTTACCGGTATTGGTCATCTCAAAAAACTGGGCGCTCTTTCAAAATCTCATGAAGAAAAAATAAGATCGATACTGAACACTGCAATTCCATATCTCGATCACAGGATAAAAGAAGATTACGACAATCTTATCAAATACAAAGTGAAGCTTGATCAGAATAATCTCGGCTACATCGACATTCAATATTTATACATGCGCAGCTTCTTTCCTGAATATGCGATTGCGAAAGAATCGGAGACAGCATATAATTATTACCGCGGGCAAACACAGAAGTATTGGCTTAGTCAGAGTAAATACATGCAGGGCATGATCGCACTTTCCCTGTACAGGACAAATGATAAAGCAACTCCGCAGGCAATCACCAGGTCACTCAAAGAAAATTCTATCAACAACGAAGAACTCGGAATGTATTGGAAAGAATTTGAAACGAACAGGAGCTGGTGGTGGTACCAGGCGCCTATCGAATCGCAGGCAATGATGATAGAAACATTTTCTGAAATTGAAAAAGATCCAAAGACTGTCGACGATCTTAAGACATGGTTGTTGAAAAATAAACAGACCAACAACTGGCATACCACCAAAGCCACTGCTGAAGCCTGTTACGCAATGTTGCTCCAGGGAACTGACTGGTTGAGTGAAGAAAAAAATGTAACCATCCAATTAGGCAACCTCCTCCTAACCTCCTCCAAAGGAGGAGGAATAGAACCGGAAGCAGGAACCGGTTACTTCAAAACAAAGATCGAAGGAGATAAAGTAAAACCGGAGATGGGAAATATTTCAGTAAAAGTTTCCGGGTCATCAGAACAAAATAACGGATCAACTTCATGGGGTGCTGTGTACTGGCAATATTTTGAGAACCTGGATAAAATAACTTTTGCAGAAACTCCGCTCAAACTTTCGAAGAAATTATTTGTTGAAAAAAATACGGACCGTGGTCCTGTTCTCACCCCGATCAATGAAGGAGACCAGGTCAAAGTGGGTGATAAGATCAAAGTAAGAATTGAATTGCGTGTTGACCGCGACATGGAGTATGTTCACATGAAAGACATGAGAGCTGCGTGCATGGAGCCAACGAATGTTATCAGCCAGTACAAATACCAGGGAGGGCTCGGTTATTATGAAAGCACAAAAGATGCAAGCACAAACTTTTTCTTCGGTTACCTAAACAAAGGCACTTACGTTTTTGAATACCCGATGTTCGTAACACACAGCGGGAATTTCAGCAATGGTATCACCACCATCCAATGTATGTATGCACCTGAATTCACTGCACACAGCGAAGGAGTAAGAGTAACGGTGAGTGAGTAGATGTGAACTTGATAACTGGATGCTGGATACCGGATTTGGGTTACCTTTCAGCAGAACTGAAATAAACATTCATGAGACCTGTTTACTTCCTGCTAATTGCATTGCTGATCTTTTCATGCAACGAAAAGAAAAATTCTACGGTAAAAAATCCCAACAGCACATTAAATAAATTTCTGAATGATGATGCACTTGCATCACAGTTCTTTACCGTCAACACCGGTGCTGACACAACACTCATCACAAAGAATGGTTGCATTATCAGGATTCCGAAAGGTTCGATCGAAAGTGATAACAACAATGTGAAGCTTGATATCAAAGAAGCGCTTACGAATACTGACATCGTACTGGGAGGAATGACAACACAAAGCGATGGCCAACCACTGAGCAGCGGCGGGATGATCTATTTCAATGCAGCGGCGGGTTATAAGATCACGATCAAAAAAGCGATACAGGTTTTGGTGCCGACGAATAGTTACAACCGCGACATGATCATCTACAAAGGTGAGAAAGAAAAAAACGGGATCAACTGGACAAGTCCAGATGGATTGCCGCAGGATTCAACAAATAAAAAAATTGATGATGGTGAAAGGATGTTCAAATCGTTTTGTTCAACCTGTCATAAAATATATGATGACTTCACAGGGCCTGCGTTGTACAAGGTGACAGAGCGTCGCCCGAAAAAATGGTTGTATGATTTTGTAAGGCATGCAACTGAAATGGTACAAAGAAGAGATACAAAGAATGATAGTGCTTCATATTACAACGACCCATACGCTTATTGTTTGCTTCAGAAGTATCATCAAATGATGACGCAGTTTGATCTCACCGACAATGATCTTGATAAGATCTTCGGGTACATCAAAGAAGAAAGTGATAAGAGACCATCCCCTGGAAATATAAGTACCGGCGGTGATTGTTGTGACAGTTGCGAAGCATACAGGAATAAATTGCGGGGCATTACAATTGAGAACACTCCGTTCTTCACGCTTGAAAGAACTATCCCGTTGCCGGTTGTTACAAATGTTGAACAGGCCGGGAACATTGATACCACAGCGCCTCCTCCGTATTCGAAAGTTACCCCTTCATCGGCGACTGCTGTTTATTATACCGTAAATATTTCTGCGGTGGGATGGTACAATATCGATGTGATGCTGAAACAATCAGCAACAACAGAGAGCGAATTGTTTGTTCGCCTGCAGGGAAGTTTTAAGATCGACATGAATGTGGTGCTGGTAATTCCTTCTGTGAAAGTGTTTGCTGAAGGAGGAAAATTAAAAGACAACGAACAGTATGGCTTTGATGAAGACAATGGAAGTATTCCTTTGCCACAAAATGTAAAAGCATATGTTCTTGCATTCGGTGAGTCGGACAATAAAATAATTTTCGGGAAAACTGTTTTCAATACGGAGACGAAACAGACGATAAATGTCTCCCTTGAGGAATCAACAAAAGAAAAAATTATCGCGGAGATAAAAGGATTAGATCTTGATGGAATAAAAGCGCAAATAGAAAAAACAAAAAACCCCGAAATGATAATCGAGATGCAAAAAAAGATCGAGGCTGCAGAAAATTTCAGACCTAAAAACTGCGATTGTGGTTTCGGTGAACCGAAGTAACCAGCTTTACCTATCCATTATTCATTTCTTATCTTTGCCGCCATTAATTTTTTTTGGTGACCGGCATTTGTTTTTCATGGTCCCGCCTCAGGCGGGATTGTGTCACTCGCTTGTACAGCATACCAATCTTGGGCGTTGGGCCACAAAGACACGAAGACAGAAAGATGCACGAAGAGGAACCTTTGTGCTTCTTAGTGCCTTACAGTCTTAGTGGCGAGTAAAGACCTGAAAGTACAAAGGAGCCCCGCCGCGGCGGGGACGATGATGATAGTAGTACAAAAGCCCGGACAAAAAAATAAGGAATAAGAAATATAAAATAAGAAATGAGAAAGTGAATGACCTACAACTCACGACTCACAACTCACAATTCACATGTATAGATCTCACACCTGTGGCGAATTAAGAATCGAAGACGTAAATAAAGAAGTAGCTCTTGCGGGCTGGGTGCAAACCGTTCGCAAGTTTGGAAGTATAACATTTGTTGATCTCCGCGATCGCTATGGGATCACTCAATTATTATTCAATGAAGAACTCACGAAACAGCTTGATGAAAATCCGTTGGGGCGTGAATTTGTTTTGCAGGCAAAAGGAAAAGTAAATGAACGTAGCAACAAGAATGCAAATATTTCTACAGGCGATATTGAAATCTTAGTTGCCGAATTTTCTATCCTGAACAGATCTGCAGTGCCGCCTTTCACCATCCAGGATGATACCGATGGTGGCGATGACCTCCGGATGAAATTCCGTTACCTCGATCTTCGCAGGAATGCTGTGAAGAAAAATCTTGAGCTGCGTTATTTAGTGAATCGCGCAGCACGGAATTACCTGCATCAGAATAATTTCATAGATGTAGAAACTCCTTTCCTCATCAAGTCAACTCCGGAAGGTGCAAGAGATTTTGTTGTGCCAAGCAGGATGAATGCGGGACAATTTTATGCGTTGCCACAGAGCCCGCAAACATTCAAGCAACTTTTGATGGTGAGCGGTTATGACCGATACTACCAGATCGTAAAATGTTTTCGTGATGAAGACCTGCGTGCAGACCGCCAGCCAGAGTTTACACAGATCGATTGCGAAATGAGTTTTGTAGAGCAGGAAGATATTTTGCAGATGTTTGAAGGAATGGTGAAATATATTTTCAAAGAAGTGAAGGGCATCGATTACAAGGAGAAGGTTGAACGAATGACGTGGGAAGAAGCGATGTGGAATTATGGAAATGACAAACCGGATATTCGTTTCGAAATGAAGGTTGCGAATTTGAAAACAGTAACCTCTCCCCCCGCCCTCTCCAGGGGAGAGGGAGCCGAAGCCCTCTCCTTTGGAGAGGGTTTGGGTGAGGTTCCCCTGGAGAGGGCGGGGGGAGAGGTTTTTGGATTTAAAGTTTTTGATGAAGCTGAAACTGTTCTTGCGATTGCTGTTCCGGGTTGCAGTGAATATTCAAGAAAACAAACAGACGAACTTATTGAATGGGTAAAGAGGCCGCAGATCGGGATGGGCGGACTTGCATTTGTAAAGGTGAACAACGACGGAACTTTTAAAAGCAGTTTCGATAAATTTTTTAATGAAGAACAACTGAAAGCTCTTGCAGCAAAGTGTAATGCAAAACAGGGTGATCTCATTTTGATCTTAGCCGGCAAAGAAGAAAGAACAAGAAAGGCGATCAGTGAACTTCGTTTGTACATGGCCGAGAGACTTGGATTGCGGAAGCCGGATGAATTCAGGCTTTTGTGGGTCACAGATTTTCCATTGTTTGAATATTCAGAAGAAGACAATCGTTGGGTAGCCCGTCATCACCCGTTCACATCGCCGCGTCCATCAGACATTGAAGTGATGATCAATAACGATCCGAATATTTCAAACGCAGAAAAATATTTAGAGCATCCTTATTCAAATATTAAAGCCAATGCATACGACATGGTGCTGAACGGAAATGAAGTGGGCGGCGGGTCGATCAGAATTTTTCAGAGAGACCTGCAGGAGAAAATGTTTGCAGCACTTGGTATGAGCAAAGAAGAGGCACAACATAAATTCGGATTCTTACTTGGTGCATTCGAATACGGAGCTCCGCCTCATGGAGGAATTGCATTTGGCTTCGATCGCCTGTGTGCGATCATCGGCGGAACCGAATCTATCCGCGACTTCATTGCGTTTCCAAAAAATAATGCCGGCAGGGATGTGATGCTTGATGCACCCGGACCAATAGATCAGAAACAGTTTGATGAACTGCAGATAAAGTTGGATCTGAAATAGATTCTATGAAAGATCAAAGGCTTTTCAAAACCTTCTATACCCTGAATTTCGCCTGCACTTTATTAATTCTCCTGCTATTTGGATATTGGATACTGTATGACCGGATAGCTTTACCTTTTTTTATCACAACAACTATAATAATGTCTGCTTTTATAGTTTTTGATTGGCAATGCCACCAGGTATTACATGTTGTTAAGACAGGGTCGTTACTTTCAACGGGATTAAAAAGCCGCGGCATCTTTTTCAAAAACATATGTCTTTTATTTTCCCTGATGCTTGCTTTGCTTTTTCTTGGAGGCATATTCGAGGGTGACAGATATAACCGGGTTGAATTCTGCATTATTTTATTTTCTATCGGCACTATTTGTTTTACCGGGATTTATTTATACATCCTTCATGGCAGAATGGTAGATCATATTGATTCAAGTTTTAACGAGGGAATTGAAAACTTTGGGGAAGAAGAACAGACCTGATGCAAGACATGGAAGACGGTGAGCAATTTTATGAGTTAGAGTTGAAATAAAATTTATGAAGCAGTACAAATTATTTCAGATCGGCTATGCATCTAATTTTCTTTTTTGTGCGTGGGTGGATGCGCTGATCGCATACAGGTTGCTGAATGGTGGGCTCAAAGATGAGATTGGGATGATTGCGTTAGTCTGTACTGTCGTTGCCACCACGATTTACTTCATCTTCGACTGGCAGTGTCATCATTTAATACAGTCGCTCAAAACCGGGAGACTACTTTCAAACAGATCAAAAATTACGGGAAGCATATTCAGTATTGCCTCTTTGCCTGTCACATGTTTTTTAGCATACGGTATTTACACGATGATCTCATTGCTGATAAGATATCCTTTGTACAGGGCACAACGAAATTTGACGATCGTACCTTTTTTGGGTGTAGTGATAACTTCTATTTATTCCGTCATATCATATTGGATATTGCGTAAAAGGCTTGCGGCGTCAATTACAAAAGAGATTGATAGTTTGGGAATGGATGTGTAGGATAGTGGGAATTATTTTTTAAAGTATGGATCTCATACTCGCAGGCAACAAAATTAATCTGCAAGGCATCTGATAAACGTTTGATTTCCTTTAACACAATTCACTTTATCTTCAATCTTATTTTATAAATGAAATTGACAAGAATATTTTTTTTATTTATTGCTTCCCTGGTAATTGTTTCCTGTCAGAAAACTCTCCATGGACCTCTTGATATTCCTGCTGCAACGATGCTGAATGTTTCTTACGGTTCGGATCCGTTGCAGGATATGGATATTTATCTCCCTGCAAACAGATCAACTACATCAACAAAAGTCATCATACTTATTCATGGCGGCGGATGGAACACGGGCGATAAAAGTGATCTTACCGAATACGTGGATTCATTGCAAAGGAGAATGCCTTCTTACGCGGTTATCAATATTAATTACCGGCTCGCAGTCAGCACCACCACTTTATTTCCAACACAGGAAAATGATGTGAAGACAGCATTGCAATTCATTGTAAGTAACAGCGGCAATTATATGATCTCGCAAAAAATAGTTCTTGTAGGAGTGAGTGCCGGCGGGCACCTGGCGTTGTTGCAGGGATATAAATATTCTTCGCCGGTAAGACCGAAAGCTATCGTTGATTTCTTTGGGCCGACAGATCTTATTGATATGTACAACAACCCGGCAAATCCTTTTGTGCCTGCCGGACTTGTAAGTGTAACGGGCAAAACACCAACACAGGATTCGTTGCTGTATGCAAACTCAAGTCCGTTAAATTATGTAAGCAGTTCTTCTCCCCCGACAATTATTTTGCATGGAGGCACCGATATTTTAGTAAAGCCGACACAATCAACTTCTTTGCAGGCAAAGCTCCAGGCTGCCGGTGTTATTAACCAATATGTTTTTTATCCAACTGAAGGCCATGGCTGGGTTGGCGCAAACCTTACCGATTCATTTAATAAGATACAGGCGTTCCTTGCGGCAAATGTGAATTGAAGTCTGTGTGATCCTGGATCCTGGATACTTGATCCCCGATCCGAAAGTACTTTTCACTATCCAGTATCTAGTATCTAGTATCCAGTATCCAATATCCAAATCAATATGCTGCATTAACTTTGCTCTGATGAAACACCTCTGTTACTTAATTATTTTTTTTTCATTATCGTCTGTACAAGCGCAGGATAATCTTTACACTTCTTACACAACGGCCGGTGAACGCATAAAACTTTACAGGAATCTTGTCGGAAATTCTATAAATAAAAACCTTGGACTTGCTTTAACTGATTCTACGGAAGATAAGTGGGAGGAAGCTTTTGGTGCGATGGAATTATTGCTGTACAAAAATATGTGGGTGGATGCAAGAATAAAATATGCATTCGATTCCATTCAGCATCGGAGCAAAGATTTTCAAAGATCATTGCTGGAACTTGCGTACACAAATTACCCGTCAATCTTCAGGCAGCAGGCAAATGAATTATTGCTGCAGACAAACGATCCGAAGATCTATGCAATGTGTGCAGAATATATTCTTCAGCAAAAACATGACAGTGCAACTCTTGACTCGATAGAAGAACTAACAATAAAAAAATTTACCGACGATCTTGAGAATCCGATTTTGAAAATGTTAGCAGTCAGGATACTTAATTTTAAATTCCCATCGCCACCTGTTACTGAAACAAATTTTTTTACAGATATTCTCGACAAAAAATTCCTCCCGGGAGAAATTGTAATGTACAGCCTGCAGCGTAGCGATCGTGATTATCCTGGGATAGTTGTTATCAGGGGAAGAGATGGAAAGTTTGTGAGAGATTCATCAGGAAAAATTTTTAATGTGCGGCAACTTGCACGAAGCATTACAAATCTTCCCGGGTATCTCACGAACGGAAATACACCGCAGGGAATTTTCTGGATGCATGGCTTTGATGTGTCGCGAAGTAATTTCATTGGACCAAGTCCTAACATTCAGTTGTCGATGCCTGTTGAAGTAAGTCCTCAAAAATTTTTTAACGATAGTACCATTGAGGATACGGTATGGACAAAGGAGCTTTATGGAAAGTTGCTGCCACAGAATTTTAAAAATTATTTCCCGCTGTATCATTCATTCTATGCAGGTATGGCCGGGCGCACAGAGATCATTGCTCATGGCACTACTATCAATCCTGAATACTATAAAACGAAAGCCTTCTATCCTCTTACTCCAACGCAGGGTTGCCTTTGCACAAAAGAGATATGGGATGGAAAAAGAATGGAAACCGATCAGCAGAAATTAGTGTATGCACTGTTAAAGGCAGGTGGCGCCAATGGTTACTGCGTTGTTGTGGAACTCGATAATAAATCAGAGCCTGTCTCGATCGATGAAGTACTTCCTTTCATTCAAAAAGCGGAATTGGTAAAATAGTAACTTGCTGCAGCATCAAAGCTTCAAGCTGCAAGCTTCAAGAGTGACCATCTTGTAGCTTGAAGCTTGTCGCTTCTTAACTAACTTTATAAATTAAATTACTCTCTTGGCCTCTCCACTCGCAGAACGTCTTCGTCCTAAAACACTCGACCAGCTTGTTGGCCAGGAGCACCTCACGGGCAAGGGAAGTATTTTGCGGACTGCAATTGAGCAGGGAAAAATTCCTTCGATGATATTGTGGGGACCACCGGGTACCGGCAAGACGACGATCGCAAACATCATTGCTCATACTTTAAATGTTCCTTATTACCAGCTCAGCGCTATCAGCAGCGGTGTGAAAGAAGTGAGAGAAGTAATAGATGCTGCGAAGAAACAATCAGGTGCTATTTTATTCATCGATGAGATACATCGTTTCAACAAAGGCCAGCAGGATGCTTTGCTTGGTGCTGTTGAAAAAGGAATCATTACTCTCATTGGCGCTACAACAGAAAATCCATCATTCGAAGTGAACAGCGCTTTGCTAAGTCGTTGCCAGGTATATGTGTTGAAACCTTTGAATGAAGGTGATCTTATAAAACTTTTGAATGAAGCAATTGCGAAAGATGAAGTTTTAAAAAAGAAGAAAATCGAATTAAAAGAAACTGAAGCGCTCATAAATATTTCCGGCGGCGACGCACGAAAACTTTTTAATCTTTTGGAACTTGTTGTCACCGCTTCAACATTCCCTAAATCTCCTCCGAAGGAGGGGACTTCGACAACCTCTGATGAACATCAAGTTGTTGTCACCGATGATATGGTAATGGAAATTGCGCAGCAACGGATTGCGTTGTATGATAAAAAAGGCGAACAGCATTACGATATTATTTCTGCATTCATTAAAAGTATGAGAGGCAGCGATCCTAATGGCGCGGTGTACTGGCTTGCAAGAATGATAGAAGGTGGTGAAGATGTAAAATTTATTGCAAGAAGAATGCTGATACTTGCGAGTGAAGACATTGGCAATGCAAATCCGAATGCTTTGCTTCTTGCTAATGCAACCTTTGAAGCAGTCAATAAAATTGGTTATCCGGAATCGAATCTTATTTTATCGCAATGTGCCACCTATCTTGCTTCATCACCCAAGAGCAATGCAGCACTGGAAGCCATTGTTGATGCAAGTGCTGCGGTAAAAAAATACGGCGATCTTCCTGTGCCTTTGCACATCCGCAATGCGCCAACACGTTTGATGAAGAATTTAGATTACGGAAAGAATTACAGGTATTCACACATGGGAGAAGGAAATTTTCTCGAACAGGAATATTTACCGGATGAAATTAAAGGCACAAAATTTTATGACCCGGGAAATAATGCAAGAGAGAATGAACTGAGAAAATTTTTGAAAGACAGGTGGAAGGAGAAGTATGGGTATTGAAACAATAATGAATTCAGAAAGGTTCTGACTCACCAAAAGCAAATAAATCTTTAGATTTCTATAAATAAAACACCTAAGTAAATGCTAACAAAATTTTTTATTACAATTCTTACTACAAGTCTTTGCAATATTGCGATAGCGCAGGATTTCCAAAAACAATTCAAAGACCTGGTTGCGAAAAAGGATACTGCAGCGCAGGGAAAGCTTTTGAAAGAATGGGAGATTTCGAAGCCCACCGATCCCGAATTATTTGTTGCATATATTAATTTCTATGTAAACAAAGCTGCAAAAGAAATTATTTCGATTCAGCAACAGGGAGGCAACCAATCTTTTCAAATGACCGATTCAGCAGGACATAAGTGGTATTTAACTCCCACCATGCAATATGATGCAAGGCTTGTTGAAAAAGGATTTGATTATATTGATAAAGGCATAGGACTTTACCCTGCACGTCTTGATATGCGTTTAGGGAAGATTTATATGCTTGGAGAAATTCATGACTTTGCAGAGTTTACAAAAGAAATAATTGAAACCATTGAATATGGAAATAAAATTAAAAATGAATGGTTGTGGAAAGAAGGTAAACCTCTTAATCATACTGAATTTCTTCTTAGCCAGGTGCAGGGTTATGTCAATGGAATTTACCAGACTGAAGATGACGACCTGCTTCCATATATCCGCCAAATCTCCGAAACAGTTTTAAAGTATTATCCAAATCATGTTGAAAGCCTTTCCAATGTTGCACTCACGTATTTGATCAACAAAGAATATGATAAAGCTCTAACCTATTTATTAAAAGCAGAAACGATTGCACCCAGTGATGTAATTGTTTTGAATAATATTGCAGAAGCTTATAAAAGGAAGGCTGATAAAGTAAATGCAAAAATTTATTACCAGAAGGTGATCAAATACGGGGAAAAAGAGCAAGCTGCAGATGCAAAACAAAGAATGAAGGATCTGTAATAAGCCAGGAAAACAAATTCGATATTGTATCATTAAATAATAGATCTATGAAATTCAAATCAGCCGCCGTAATAACTTTCGCTTGCCTGTTCTTTGCCTGCAGTTCAAGTAAACATAACAGCTCAGGCCTTTCCGACCTGGCAGGAACAAAATGGCAACTCATGTATTCGACTGAAAAATTTGGTCCGCGGTCTTATGAGATTTTTTTTAAGAAAAACGGAACTCTCCAGGCCAAACATCCTGATGAAACGAGAAAGAGTTCTTATATATGGAAACAGGAAAATGATAAAGTGATAATGGATTTCAATCATGGTTATTCAATTTACACAGGCAAAATAATTGACGCCAAAACTATCACCGGCGAAGCCACCAATAAACTTGGTGTGAAATGGACATGGAAAGCTGTGAGGCGGGATTAAAATGTATCTGAACCGGAATTTCCCGGAATTCATGAATGGTTGGAATTTTATCATCAACAATTTTTGACAAATTCACCTCCTGATTCAAAGCCTCTGCACTTTATTCCGGCAATTCCTTAATTCCAAAAATTTCGGTCAAAGTCCGCAAGATTCGGGTTGTCTTCCAACTTCAATGTTTAGAAATTTGCTTCATAAATTTGAAACGATGAAAGAACAGCAGCTGGTAAACTACAACCGTATCGCCGAAGCAATAGAATACATCAAACAGAATTTTAAAGAGCAGCCAAACCTTGATGATGTCGCAGCAAAAGTGCACCTCAGCTCATTTCATTTTCAAAGATTATTCAATGAATGGGCGGGCACCAGTCCAAAAAAATTTTTGCAGTACATCAGCGTTGAGCATGCAAAGAAATTGTTACAGGAGAAAGCAACATTGTCCGACACTGCATTTGAGACAGGGCTTTCAGGTACGGGAAGGTTGCATGACCTGTTTATTAATATTGAAGGGATGACGCCGGCAGAATATAAACATGGAGGTAAAGATCTTTCTATCAATTACAGTTTTGCAGAAACTCCTTTCGGAAATATCATTGTTGCTTCTACTTCGAAAGGTGTTTGTTATATGGCATTCGACGACGATGAGGACAATGCACTGCAGAACCTGGTGAATAAATTCCCGAATGCAACTTTCACAAGAAAATTAGATATGCTTCAGCAAAATGCATTGTTCATTTTTCAAAGCGACTGGAGCAAATTAAACCAGGTAAAGCTTCACCTCAAGGGAACAGCATTCCAATTAAAAGTTTGGGAAACGCTTTTGAAAATTCCTTCGGGCGATGTTTCCACTTACGGAAATATTGCAAAGCAGATCAATCATCCGAACGCTACAAGAGCAGTGGGCACTGCCATCGGCAGCAATCCCGTTGCGTACTTAATTCCCTGTCATCGCGTAATTCAATCCTCGGGTGAAACCGGCAATTACATGTGGGGATCAACCAGGAAATCTGCGATCATTGGTTGGGAAGCTGCGAGGCAAGCCTTGAGCCTTGAGCCGTGAGCCGTGAGCCGTGAGCCGCGAGCCAATGCAGAAATCTAAATAATCGAAGTATTGTAGTTCATGAGTTTTTATTTAGCCACGCTTGTTCATTCGCACCATTCGTGTAATTCGAATAATTCGTGCAATTCGTGATAAAAAGACAATACTCTTTAAAAAATAAAAAATGAAAACATTCATCTTAATTCACGGTTCATGGCATAGCTCATGGAACTGGCATAAAGTTGTTCCCCTTTTGGAGAAAGCAGGACACAAAGCAATTGCCATCGATCTTCCTGGAATGGGGAGAGATAAAACGCCGATACAAAATGTGAGAATGGAAACAACAGTTGAAAAAATTTGTGAACTGATTGATTCGATAGAAGAACAAGTAATCTTAGTGGGACACAGCAAAAATGGAATTATCATTTCCCAGGTTGCTGAACATCGACCGGAAAAAATTGAGAAACTGATCTATCTCGCAGCTTATCTTATTCCAAATGGAAAAACACAAAGAGAATATTCTGTAAGAGATACCGGTGGATGGCTGAAACCCTACGTGACACAGCATCCCGGGACAAGCTCTCACACTTTGCAACCGGAAATTTTCAAAGAAGGATTGTATCATGATTGTGACGAAGACATTGCAGAAATGGCAAAATATATTTTAAGTCATGAGCCTGTTGAATCAGGAACAGCGGTGTTGCAGCTGACAGAAAATTTTAATTCAGTCCCGAGATACTACATTGAATGCACTGAAGACAGGGCTGTCACACCATTTATTCAAAAAGAAATGTACACTGAAACGCCATGCAGAAAAGTTTACAGCATGCCTACAAGTCATTCTCCTTTTTTCAGCAAGCCAAAGGAACTGACGGAAATATTTTGTGAGATTGCTGCGGGGGAGTGAAGTTTATTGTCCGAATCAGAATTTTCTGAATTTAATAATTTTCAGGATTATTACATTCAGAATAAAAGTAATTCTGTGAATTTCTGAATTCAGATAATTCTGATTCAGACAATTTACAATGACGCCGGAAATTATTAAATTCAGAAAATTCTGATTCAGACAACTATTCTTTCACAAAAAACTTGAACCCAATCCCATGCAGATTCTCTATTTGTACATCCAAATCTTTGGAAAGAATTTTTCGCAGGCGGGAAATAAAAACATCAAGACTTCTTCCCATGAAATAATCATCATCGCCCCAGAGTGTAAGCAATATTTGTTCGCGGCTTAGGACTTTGTTTTTATTTTCTGAAAATAATTTCAGCAGGTCTGATTCTCTTTTGGTGAGCACTTCTTTTTCGCTGCCTATTGTCAAAGTGTAATTCTGTGTGTCAAATAAAAATTTCCCGAGATGGAATTGCCTGTTGTCAGGATTTACTTTCTTTGAACGGTGCAGGAATATTTCTATTTTCAAAATGAGTTCTTCAATACTGAACGGCTTCACCAGGTAATCATCTGCGCCGGATTTTAATCCTTTGATACGATCTTCTTTTAAAGTTTTGGCTGACAAAAAAATGATCGGCACTTCATGATCGAATTTTCTTATTTCTGTCGCCACTTCAAACCCATCTCTTCCTGGCAACATGATATCGAGGATGCAGAGATCGATCTTATGCTGCCTGAAAGCTTTCAGCGCTTCATCTGCATTCCTGCAATGAACAACCTTGTACTTATTCAGTTCCAGGTTGTCTTTTGTGAGGAATGCAAGCGTGTCGTCATCCTCAACGTACAATAAAGTGCGATCAGCCATTTCGTGGTATTAAGATAGTAATGGTTGTTCCCTGGTTCAATTCACTTGCTGCTGTGATCTTCCATTTATGTGCATCGCAGATCTTCTTTACATAAAACAATCCGAGTCCAAATCCTTCAACTTCAGATCTGCCGGGCACACGATAAAATTTATCAAAAATATTTTCAAGATGCTTCTTTGAAATGCCGGGCCCGTCATCTTTTACAGCCAAAAGTATATTTTGATCATCTTCTGCAAGAGTAATATTGATGTGCGGCGTAGAAGTGGAATACTTCACCGAGTTGTCGAGCAGGTTATAAACCAAATTTGAAAAATGAAATTCATCAGCATTGATCTTTTTTCCTTTTAAAGAGGAATGAAATTCAATAACAGCTTCAGGGTATTTTAATTTTACATTTTCAATTACATCGCTGATAGCTTCTTCAGCATTCACCGGCTCTTTGTTTATTTTAAAAAGATTGCTTTCTGCTTTCGCGATGTCAAGCACCTTTTCCACATGATCATTTAATTTACCCGCCTGCTCGATTATTATCCCTGTATATTTTTTCATTTTTTCATCTACTATGATCACATCCTGCTTTGCCAGGTAATTTGACGAAAGGAGAATTGAGGAAAGAGGTGTTTTGAATTCATGCGTCATGTTGTTGATGAAGTCGCGCTGCAATTCAGAATATTTTTTTTGCTGTAATAACTGGAAGGCGGAATAACAATAGATCAGCAGCACGAAGAACATCACCACAGAAAATACGATCCACAGCCAAAGCGAAGAATAAACGATCGTTGTCTTTTTAGGAAAACGGATCGCGAAATAATACACGAGGTTTGATTGCTTGGGGAAAGATTTTTTTACTGTTGTCTTTTCATTGTTATTGAATGAAACATAGCTCCCATACACCATTCCATCGGTTTCGCAATTATAGATGGCGTATTCAAAATCTGTGATGAGATCAAACTTTGCAAGCTCTGACCTCAAATAAAACTCAAGTACGTTGGCAGTAAATTCTTTGTTGATGTTCACTACGTAATAATCTTCGGAGACCTCTTTTACAGGATTGAGTTCGGGTAATTCGAGTTTATTATCCTGGTATAATCGTTTGGCAACTTCAAGTAGTGCCACTCTTGCTTTCTGATCAAATTTATTTTCTTCCTGCTTAATTGCCTGTCTCAATAAATACAACTGGATGATAAGAATGCCTGCAATGGCGATCAGTCCGAGCAGCATGATAATATTGAGACGGTTAAATTTCATTTTGTTTTTTACCGCAAAGTCCGCTGAGGTTCGCAAAGGAACGCAAAGCTCTTTGCGCTTTCTTTGTGTCCTCCGCGCTCTTAGCGGTTTTAAAATTCACAACGATTCTATAAAAAAAAATACAAAGAAGCGCTGCCATTAACAAGTCATTAGGAATAATTACACGATCGTTAACCCTGATCTGAATTTGCAGCTTCTATTTTAGAGTTCGGGATCTCAATCATTATTCATCAAAAAAACTTTCTATTATGAAATCAGTAAAACTAATTACAATCGTGATGCTATCACTCATGGTGATGTCTTTCCGGGTACAGGGAATAAAAAATTTAAGTTGCCGTGCTTACAAACATTTTGAACCATCAGGGCTCGTTTGGAAAAGTGATGAGCTGGATCTTGGTAATATTCCGCAGGGGAAACCTGTAACAGTTCAATTTGAATTTACCAACACCGGCAAAGAGGCAATAGTGATCACCAATGTTGCAACCAGCTGCGGCTGCACTGTTGCGGATTATCCAAAGAAACCAATTGCAGCAAATGAAAAGTCAACTATCACTGCTACATACAATGCAGCAGCAGTAGGTGCATTTACCAAAACGATCACTGTAACGCTTGGAGATAATCAAACAAAAATTTTGAGGATAAAAGGAACAGTCGTTCAATCATAAGGTTTTTATTTGGAAGACGAAGCCCGCGAAAAGATCGCGGGCTTTTTTGTATGATGATAGAATGACATTCTGCAATAACTTAGAGCGGTTGTTAATTGCCGATCAAAATTACTTATGTTGAAGAGTGCGACGCCACTGAAGCCGAATAAAGAACGAATGCTGACTACAAAAAAATAATCTAATGATCGAATGGAGCCTTAAAAAATTTGAAGAGCTATCGCCGTATGAGTTGTATAAAATTATCCAGCTGCGAATAGAAATTTTTGCAGTCGAACAAAATTGTGTTTACCAGGATTGTGATGATAGAGACCAGGGTTCATTTCATTTTACGTGTTGGGGAGAAAATAAATTAATTGCCTACACGCGGATAATGCCGCCGGGACTGGCTTACAGTGAACCATCTATCGGCAGGGTCATTACTTCACAATCGGTAAGGGGCACTGGTCTTGGAAAGGAACTTATGGAAAGATCGATTTTGTTATGCCGCGAGTTATTTGGAAATATTCCTGTCACTATCAGCGCACAATTATATCTGAAACGCTTTTATGAATCCCTTGGCTTCGTCCAGGTTACTGAGCCATATGAAGAAGACCACATATTGCATATAAAAATGCACCTTCCTATTTGACGCGGGATTGCAATAAATAAGCCTCTCCGGGCGTTTATATTGTCCTGGCAGTCATCTGTCAATAGTCATAAAGTTGTTAGCCATTGCTAATGAACGATGATGTTTGAATATGACCCGGAAAAACTTTAATCTGATCATCCTTATGAAAAAACGTTTACACACGTATTTCATATCTGCTATTGTCTGCTTTTTACTTTCGGTGAAAAGTTTTTCCCAGCATTTAATGTTTCAAACAGGTAAGATAAAATGGGAAGCCGGTATCAATCTCGGACCATCATTTTTCTTAGGCGATCTTGGCGGTCACATGGGTAAAGGGACCCGCTTTGTAAAAGACCTGAATCTGAATTTTACTAATTTGATGAAAGGTGTTTTTATTACTGCGTATCCTGCAGACTGGCTGGGCTTCAGGTTTTCGATGCAAATGGGAGAACTGGAGGGGGATGATGCAATCATCAATACAAAAGGTGTTGACGAATTGTGGCGCAAGCAACGCAATCTCGATTTCAGAACAAAGATATCAGAGGCGTACGGAGGATTTGAAATATTCCCGCTGATGTTCCTTAACAGGTTTGAAGAAGATCAGCCACGGATGAGGCCTTATGGCTTTATCGGTCTCGGTGTGTTTCATTTTAATCCGCAGGGATCACTTACTGATCAGAACGGAAATAAAACATGGTACTACCTGCATCCTTTACGCACAGAAGGTGAAGGCATGAAAGAATATCCTAACATCAAACCTTACTCCCTTACACAGGTGAACATTCCAATGGCACTCGGATTAAAATATTTTTTGAGTGACAGGATAACTGTAGCCGGTGAATTTTTATACAGGAAATCATTTACGGATTATATAGATGATGTAAGCAAGTTTTATATCGACCCGAATGATTTCAATAAATATTTGTCTTCGCAGGATGCAGCAATTGCAAGACAGATCTCGGATAAGATGTATGGAATAGTTACGCCGGGAGTAACGAGATATGCGCCGGGAACACAACGTGGCAATCCTCACCAGGATGATGCATATTTTTCTTTGCTGTTGAAATTCGGTGTGCAGCTAGGAGAAGTGTATGATAATATGGCTGATCGTAATGCGGCACGTAAAGCGAGATGCCCTGCGAGGTTTTAGATAAAATATATAAAGTATGAAGTACGCAGAATATATAAAGAGAAGTGTGTTTGTGATTGCGATATTATTTATCGCCGGGTCATCCTCTGCAAACTTTTCTGAAGCGGTGAACCTGAGAGTGCAGATGGATAATGATGATGTTATCGTATCGGTGAAAGCAGGAAATAAAAATGTTGATTTCTACATGTTCACTGTAAATGGAAGTCTCGTAAAACAGCGAAACATACAGGGTTCTGAGAGATTCAGCATCGAAAATTTATCGAAGGGAACTTATCTGTATGAATTGTTTAGTAAAGATCAAAGATTAAAAAGCGGGAAGATCGAATTAAAATAAAACCAAACCGAATTAAAATAAAACCACAATCTGGCTGGCTCTATGAGAAATAAATAATGGCAGAGTATATAATAAAAGTTAATCCCCGGAAAACGATACATTTTCATGTAATGTTAACCCCTGAAACCACATTCTTCTAACTTTGTTACTATGCTTTGCCTTATTTTTTTTGAACACGAATTTTTAGAGCACGAATTCTTACAATTCGTGTTTTAAAAATTTCGCAGTATAACTCTCTTTATTTTTTATTAATTCCTCCGGAGTTCCTTCAAACAAAATTCTTCCTCCTTCATCACCACCTTCAGGACCCATGTCGATGATATGATCTGCGATCTTGATGATGTCCATGTTGTGTTCGATAACCAGCACGGTGTTACCGCGATCAACTAATTTATTCAATACATCAGCAAGATGTTGTATATCCTGGAAATGCAAACCTGTTGTTGGCTCGTCGAGAATATAAAATGTTTTGCCGGTGTCTCTCTTTCCCAGTTCGGTGGACAACTTCACACGCTGTGCCTCACCACCACTAAGCGTTACAGCACTTTGGCCGAGTGTGATGTAACCGAGACCAACTTCCTGCAACACTTTTATTTTGCGATAGATGTAAGGAACATTCTGAAAAAATTCTACGGCTTCATCAACTGTCATTTCCAAAACGTCGCTGATAGATTTTCCTTTATAACGGATCTCCAAAGTTTCACGGTTGTATCTTTTTCCATTACACTTTTCGCAATGAACATATACATCGGGAAGGAAATTCATTTCAATAACTCTCATGCCGCCACCTTCGCACAGATCGCACCTGCCGCTTTTCACATTGAATGAAAAACGTCCCGCAGTGTAACCACGAATCTTGGCTTCCGGTACAGAAGCGAATAATGTTCTTATGTCCGTAAAGAAACCGCAGTATGTTGCAGGATTACTTCTTGGCGTTCTCCCTATTGGTGACTGATCGATCTCGATCACTTTATCAATATGCTCCAGTCCGTCGATCGTTTTGAATGGAAGAGGAACCATCTTGCTGTTGTACGCATGCTTGCTGAGCAAAGGATACAACGTTTCATTTATCAATGTTGATTTTCCGCTTCCGCTTACACCGGTTACACAAATAAATTTCCCGAGAGGAAAACTTGCGGTAACATTTTTTAAATTATTTCCTTTGGCGCCTGTCAACTTCAGAACTTTTCCATTTCCTTTTCTTCTTTCTGCCGGAACTGCAATACTTTTTTTTCCATTGAGAAATGAAGAGGTCATGGTATCAAGTTTCAGCATCTCGGATGGTGTTCCCTGCGCTACAATTTCGCCGCCGTGCTTGCCTGCTTTAGGGCCAATGTCGATGAGATAATCTGATGCAAGCATGATGTCTTTATCATGCTCTACTACTAAAACACTGTTACCGATGTTTCGCAGATTTTTTAGCGCTTCTATCAGGCGGTGATTGTCCCGCTGATGCAGCCCGATACTCGGTTCATCTAAAATATACGTGATGCCCTGTAGCTGTGAGCCGATCTGCGTGGCAAGGCGAATGCGCTGAGACTCGCCGCCACTAAGACTTTTAGAAGACCGGTTCATGCTTAAATAAGTCAGTCCAACATCAAGCAGGAATTGTAAGCGATCTCTTATCTCTTTTAAAATATCTTTCGCAATTATGTTTTGCCTGTTGCTCAAACGATCTTCAATGCCATTGAACCATGCAGCAAGCTTGTCAAGATTAAGTTCACTTAATTCAGCAATATCTTCTCCATCTACTTTAAACCAGAGACTTTCTTTCTTCAATCTTTTTCCATTGCAGGTAGTGCATGTCTTAAGATGAAAATATTTTTCCACCCACGCTCTCATTCCTTCACTCGTGGTGCTTGCAGCAAACCAGCGTTTCAGCATGTTGATGATGCCTTCATAGTCACTGGTATAATATTCTTTTGCAGTTTTTTCTTCTTCGCCCGGTTCGGCAACAAAAGTTTCATTCAGATCAAAATCAACTGTGTCGTCTGTTTCGATCTCTTCTTTTCCGTACAATAAAATATTCAGCGATCGCTGCGGAAGATCTTTTAAAGGTTTATCCAGGTTGATCTTATTTTTTTTTGCTACCTGCTGCAGTTGCCTGAAAATATAAGCTTCGCGTTCTTCACCTAGTGGAGTGATGGCGCCTTCATTAATACTTAAATTTTTATCAGGCAGAATTGCTTCCATGTTGATCTGGTAAACACTTCCCAGGCCTTTGCATGTTGGACATGCACCGTACGGCGAGTTGAAAGAAAAACTATTTGGTGAAGGTTCTTCATAACTTATACCAGTGTCTTCACACATCAGTTGCTTTGAATACTGGACGAGAGTTTCATCATCATTCAACAGGAGAAACATCAATGCCTTTCCCAATTGCAAAGACTTCTGTACACTCTGACTCAAACGAACTTTCATTTCATCAGTCACCTGCAAGCGATCCACAACTAATTCAATGTCGTGAATTTTGTAACGGTCCACCTGCATCTTTGCAACAAGGTCTTTCACTTCGCCATCCACTCTCACTTTCAAAAAACCTTTCTTCCTTACATCTTCAAATAATTCGCGGTAGTGACCTTTTCGTCCGCGAACCAGCGGTGCAAGCAGTGAAATTTTTTTGTTCTTAAATCTTTTGAAAATATTTTCTACGATTTCTTCTTCACTCCACTTCACCATTTTTTTTCCGGTGTTGTAGCTGTATGCTTCGCCAATTCTTGCAAACAGCAAGCGAAAGAAATCATATACTTCGGTAACAGTGCCTACGGTGCTTCGCGGATTTTTGTTAGTGGTTTTTTGTTCGATAGAAATTACAGGTGAGAGCCCGGTGATCTTGTCAACATCGGGCCGCTCCATGTCGCCAATGAATTGCCGTGCATACGCAGAAAAACTTTCCATGTAGCGGCGCTGACCTTCTGCATAGATTGTATCAAAAGCCAGTGATGACTTACCACTGCCGCTGATGCCGGTAATAACAACTAACTGGTTTTTTGGAATTGAAATATCAATATTGCGGAGGTTATGTTCTCTTGCGCCAAAGACTTCAATTGCTTCAATAACTTCAATTTCTTTTTCCTTCAAGCAAAAAATATTAAGGGTGCAAATATACTGATGACAGCACCTTCAAAAGGTTAAAAACAAATAATTCAACCGGATTCTTTACCAGTTAGTCGGCATCCAGAGCCATCTGTTTTCCTCTGAAACCAGATAGAAAATTGACTTGGGAAAGTTATAATGTGAATATTAATTTACTATCTTAAAGTTGCCGGTAGTGTCATACAGCCGATAGTATGAGTCATAGTCATTTAATTCATTTCAATCTGAATAATGTTAAGAATCCAAAACACTGTCCTTACTCTATTTTGCTGTTTCCAGTTTGTGGCCTCCTTTCCCCAAAAAAATAATAACAATGCCGGCTCAAAAAAAATCGATTCAATTATCAAAGGGATCACATTTAACCCGGTATTATTCAAAGATTGGACTGTAAACAGAATTGATTCTTTGGCAACTGTCATCCTGAAGACCCAAGGTGATACAAATAAATTATACCAGCTCAATGCCATAAGTTATTTATATGATCGGCGTTTCGAGGATGGGCAAAAGGTTTTAAAGTATGCTAACGAAGCTTTATTACTATGTGATAAATTGGGAACATCAACTAATAATTTAATAATTGCCTCAGTAAAAAAGAATAAAGTTCTGGCAACTTTTAATTTAGGCAATGGCTATACAGACAACGGCAATTGGAATGAAGGGCTAAATCATTATTTAAAAGGAATTAAAGCTGCCGAGGAAATTGGCTATACACAGGTGCTTGGGTATTATTATTCTGAAGTTGGGAATTTTTATTCCGTGTACCGGGACGAAAAAGATTATAAACAAGCAGAAAAATATTATTTGCTTTCTATAAAGAAATGCAAAGAATTTCCCGTCCAGGTCCATCCTTACCTCAATGCTTTCAGTATTGCAAAAGCTTATTTTGAGCTGGCAGCCAGCCTGGAACCCCAGGCGAGGTACGAAGAAGAACTTAGCACATACCAATACATCATAACAGCAGCAAAAAATAAAAACTCCTTAGGAACGGTTTATTACAATATTGGCAGACTCTATAACCATATAGGTAATTATTCTTTAGCTCTTGAAAATTATTTCAAAGCTCTAAAGTTGAATGATGAAATGAATGATAAAATCACCAGTGCCGCATGTTTAATAGAAATTGGTGACGTTTACACGAGTCTGGAAAATTATCCTGAAGCTTTGAAGTACGAGTTTGAAGCAGTAAAAATTGCGAAAGATATTGGGGTTTATAAAAATCTGTTACGCACCGCTACTGCCTTCATTGGAAATATCTATTATGCTGAGAAAAAATTCGAAGAGTCATTAAAGTTCCATTTGGAAGCTTTAGAACTGGCTAAACAATTAAAAATGCAACTCACTCCGCATTACGTAGATATTGGTGCATCGTATTTGAAACTGAATAAATTTGATGATGCGATAAAATATGAAGTCCAGGCATTAGAGCTTGCAAAAAAAAATGATGATCAATATAATGTGGGCGTCGCACTTGCAACTCTCGGCGAGATTCATCTGCAGCTTAAACACTTTTCCGAAGCAAGAAGCTATAGTATGAAAGCACTTAATATCCTCGAACCGTTGGCGATGAAACCGGAGATAATGCCTGTATACAGTATCCTTGCGGAAATAGATAGCGCTGAAGGAAAATATCAAAGTGCTTATGAGAACTATAAGCGGTATATACTTTACCGGGATAGTGTCGATAACAAACAAAATACTCAGAAGGTCACCCGTCTTCAATTGCAATATGAATATGGGAAAAAAGAAGACTCATTAAAATACCAGGAACGATTAACGGAAGAAAAACTTAAACAGCAAACACTGCTTACAAGCCAGCGAAGCCAGGCCTTTATGTTAAAGGCCAAAGAACTTTCATTGATCAGTAAAGAAAAAGAACTCCAGCGATTGGCTTATTTAAAAACACAAGCTGACCTGCAGGCTGAACAAAGTAAAAGACATGAGAACGAAAAACAACTGATCATTTCTGAACAGGAAAAAACATTACAGAAAACAAAGTTGGATCTGCAGGCCAGTGAATTAGGACTGCAGAACAAAGAAATTTCTGCAAAAAAAACGGAACGAAATATTTTTATTGCAGGCACAATTGCTTTACTGCTGGCAGTATTTTTTATTTTCCGGAATTTCCAAAACCAAAGAAGAATAAACGAGCTGATCAAAGCCTCGTCTGAAAAAGAAAAAATAGAATTACAGCTGCAAAGTTTGCGGGCACAACTTAACCCTCACTTCATGTTCAACTCTCTTAACGCTATCCAGGAATTGATCGTAACCGAACAAAATGAACGGTCACAATCTTATCTTGAACGGTTCGCTAAGCTGGTTCGTATGCTGCTGGAAAATGCTGACCAGCCTTTAATTCCATTGAGAAAAGAATTAAGTTTTATTGAACTCTATCTTTCACTTGAAAGCCTGCGATTGCCGGACTTAAAATATTTCATTGAAATTGACCCGGAGGTACAACCGGAAAAACTCATGACGCCAAACATGATGCTGCAACCTTATATTGAAAATGCTTTGTGGCATGGTCTCCAGCACCAACCCGGGGAGAAAAAATTACAGCTGCATATTTACAAACAAAATGGTTCCCTGGAATATGTTATTAAGGATAACGGGGTTGGCAGAAAAAAAGCTGCAGAGATTAAAAGCCTATATAGGAGAGAACATAAATCAAAGGGCATGGAGCTTCTCTCAAAAAGATTTAGCCTGTTGTCAAAGGAATATGGAAAGCAAATTGAAACTACGATAACTGACCTGGGAGAAAATGGAAAGATAGAAGGCACGCTTGTAAAATTACTGTTCCGAACTCTTTAACCGAATCAAACAAAACACAGGTGTATGATACGGACGATCATTATTGATGACGAACCATCTGCGGTAAATGTACTGGCGACCCTGCTGAAAAAAAAATGCAGGGAAGATGTGGAAGTGATAGCAACAACAAATTCTCCGTTTGAAGGAAAAAATTTAATTGAACAACATCAACCCGACCTTGTCTTCCTTGATATTGAAATGCCGGGAATGAGCGGCATCGACCTCATTCGCAGTTTTAAGGATCCACATTTCAGAGTAGTTTTTATTACAGCCCACGATGATTACGCAGTTGAAGCTTTTCAACTCAGTGCAATCAATTATTTATTAAAACCAATTGGCCCCGAAACTGTAGTAAAGACGATAGAAAAAATCCGGGATGAAATAAGAAACCATCAAACAAATATTGCAGAGCCTTTACAAAAACTTGAGAAGTTATTAAGCCGGCATTCGACTTATAACGATACCAAGATTGGGATTGCCATGGCAGATAAAATAGTGTTTGTAAACGTTAATGAAATTATTTACTGTGAAGCAAGCAGCGCCTATACATACATTTACCTGCAGAATGACAGGAAACTTTTGGCATCCAAACCACTTGGATATTTTGAAGTGCTATTGAACAATCATAAATTTTTTCGGATTCATCATTCATACCTCATTAACCTTAACCGCATAAAAGAATTTCAAAAAGCTGATGGAGGTTATGTGATCATGGAAAATAATAAGCCGCTTGAAGTATCAAGAAGAAAGAGAACTGAATTTCTCGAAATGATCGACGATTTCATAGTATAAAAAAAACCATCCTTTGTGGATGGTTTTCTCTTAAAATATTCTTTGTTATTGGTACACGATCTTGCTTTGCCAATTATAGTTTATACTTTTCACCTGCACCAGGTATATTCCTTTTGACTTATCTGCTAAATCTATTTGTACTCGTTGTTGTATGTATCCGTCGATAGATTTTTTCATAAGTTCTCTCCCGGACAGGTCTGTAATTATAAGTTCTACCGGGCTTTTTACTGCAGGCACTTCAACAAAAAAACTTCCGCTATTTGGATTAGGGTAAACAACTGCAACAGATATTGATGGTTCAGCTGCCTGGCTGAAATTGGCTTTCATTCCATTATTTACCTGCGTTACTTTTTGAACAACAAAAGGTCCATTCGCAGATGAAAGATTGTAAGTGCCATTAGGATTGAAGTTCACTGTACCACTTATATTAGCCGAAGTGTACAATGCTCCGGAAGCGCTTGCCTGGATACCGTATCCTTGTGCGGTGGAGGAATTGTTGCCAGCCGCCTGGAATGCCCAAACAAAATTTCCTGATGAATTAAGTTTCAGTACATACATTGACACATTGTTCGATTTCATATTGAAGGTGCCGGCACCGGGATCAAAATCAAAAGTTGCTTTGCCGGTAAAATCCCCGGTGGTATAAATATTTCCATAGGTATCAACGGCAATTCCATCTCCATGGCAACTTCTGTTAGTTCCCCCTCCACCATCCACTTTTTTAGCCCAAACAAAATTACCGGCATTATCCAACTTCCAAATAAAGAGGTCCTGCAGATCAGGACCGGTCAAATTATAAGTACCACTGCCCGGATCAAAATCTACTGTCCCTGAAAAATAACCAGTGCTTAAAAGATTCCCGGATGCATCAATTGCAACATCAGTAATATCCAAACAACAGCCATTCCCCTGGAGTTGTTTCACCCACAAAAAATTTCCTGATGCATCAAACTTTTCTAAAAATCTTCCGTTCGATCCGGTTAATGTTGCTGATGCATCAAAACTTACAGTTCCACTAAAGCTTCCCCACACAAATAAATTTCCGGATACATCTGTTGCGATTTGTCCTCCCGCATCATCCAAAGTTCCGCCTGCTGATTTTGCCCAGATAAAATTTCCCGCAGCATCAAGTTTTTCTACAAAATAATCATACCGGCCTGACGATGTTAAAAGATATTGGTCAGCTCCGGGATCAAAATCTGCATACGTTCCGGGACTCGTTGTTCCGAAGTAACCAAATTTTCCTGTCAGGTAAATATTCCCGGAAATATCAACGCAAACCGAATTGATATTGTCATTCCCGGGACCACCAATTTCTTCTGCCCATAAAAAATTTCCACTTGCATCCATTTTTTCTATGAATCCATCAACATGTGCAGAGGGAGTGAGATTGAAGGTTCCACCCGACCGGTTAAAGTTGTATGTACTAGCAAAGCTTCCGCCAACAAAAACATTTCCTGAAGCATCAACTGCAATTCCACTAATGTAATTACTAGTTGAAGCAGAGCTAAAACCAGTGAACTGCCTTACCCAGATAACAGTGCCTGAAGAGTTGAGCTTTACAATAAAATCTTTACCCGAAGTATAATAATTACCGTCAGCATCTACTGCAGAAACCTTATTGTAAAAAGTAGTACTCCCATAATTAAATTGCTTAGCCCATGAAAAAGTCTGTGCATTTGCGTTGGATAGAAATAAGAAAAAGGAAGCCAACAAAAAAATTGATTTAATAAAAAGTCGTGAGTTAGTTGTGTAATACATATTCATATGTTTTGGATGAATAAATTCTTTTGCATATTAAACATATTCCCAATTTTGAAAATTCAGACGACGAAAAAAGCAAATGGTATTATCCACTTAATAAGTGGCGTAATTAAAAAACAGTGATCTTATTCTCATTTCCTTTATTAAATTTTTTGGGTCACCAAACGTGACCGTCTAAAAATGGGTGTAATGTAGAACGTGGTGTGACCGAAGTTTAATAAAGATGCAAGTATACAAACGATACCGCGGAGGTTCGGTGCCCGCAGTTGTATACCGCTATTACTTTTGCGTTTTTCTTGTTAAACCAAGGACGAGGATAGCAACCAGGATAGCCGCAAATAAGATATAGGTCATCGGGATTTTGTTAAGAGAATAAAAATATTAAAAATTATTTTGAAGCTTGCATTGATTTTAGCAGGGACACTGAAACCATTGCCCAATCAAGGTTCTGTTGTTGAACGGAGCGTCGCAACCGGAGCTTAACCAGGGAACAACTGCCGGTTTCCAAATATTTTTTCGAAAAAAAGTTTTGGTGAAACAAAATTTCCGCTCATATATTTGCAACAGTTCTTTACATCACTTATCAAGAAAGGCAGAGGGTAATGGCCCAATGAAGCCTTGACAACCTGTCCCGGAATTTCGGGACAAGGTGCCAATTCCATCCCGACATTTATCGTCGGGCCAGATAAGTCAGATAGTTTGCTTTCAATCCTTCAAAATATTTTAAGCTCGTCTGACTAAGATGAGCTTTTTTTATTTCCAGGCTCTCTTGTCTTTTTTTGATAGTGATATTTTATCAACTAAAAAAACAAAGACAATGAGCAACGCCACACAACTTATCCATTCAATCCCCGTAGACGAATTAACAGGAGCCATCAGTGTTCCCATTTATCAAACTTCAACTTACGTTCAGGAAGCGCCGGGTGTAAACAAGGGTTATGATTATGCAAGAACAGGAAATCCCACACGACAAACTTTAGAAAACATCATTGCAGAACTGGAAGAAGGCGCAGCTGGAGCAGCGTTCGGCAGCGGACTTGCGGCGATCGACTCAGTTTTGAAATTGTTACAGTCCGGTGATGAGATTGTTGCTGTGGATGATATTTACGGAGGCGCATACCGTTTGTTCACACACATCTACCAGAAGTTTGGGATCACGGTGAACTATGTTGATACTACCAATGCAGAAAATGTTTTCAATGCTGTTACCCCGAAAACAAAACTGGTATGGATAGAAACGCCGACGAATCCAACATTAAAAATTTCGGACATTGAAGCGATCGCAAAGATTGCAAAGGCAAACCGGTGTTTGCTTTGCGTGGATAACACTTTTGCTTCACCCGCCTTACAAAAACCTCTTTCGCTGGGAGCTGATATTGTAGTACACTCGGCCACAAAATATTTGGGCGGTCACAGTGATTCGATCGCGGGACTTGTTGTTACCAAAACAAAAGAGCTCGGCGAACAAATAAAATTCATCCAGAACGCAAGCGGTGCAATCTTAAGCCCGTTCGACAGCTGGCTTATCATCCGTGGAATAGAAACATTGCATCTGCGGGTGAAGCAGCATTGCATCAATGCGCAGCAGGTTGCAGAATTTTTAGAGCAACACCCGGCAGTAGATAAAGTTTATTACCCGGGATTAAAAAATCATTTTAATCATGATGTTGCTGCAAAGCAATCAAAAGGTTTTGGTGGAGTAGTTTCATTCTCGCTCAAAGAAAATACCGAAGCAGCAGCTTTGCAATTTGTGACGTCGACAAAATTATTCAAGCTGGCTGAGAGCCTTGGCGGAGTGAAGAGTTTGCTTTGTCATCCGGCAACGATGACGCACAAGAGTATTCCTGTGGAAAAGCGTCGTGAAGCCGGTGTTGCAGACAGTTTGATAAGACTGAGTGTTGGTCTTGAAGAAGCAGACGACCTGGTAAATGATATTGAACAGGCACTGCAAAAGATCAAAACAAATCATTTGCAAAAGGCATAAAATTTTTTAGAAGGTTCTGTTGTATAGACGCGATGCGTCGCACCTCCACGAATAGAAGATCTTTATTCAAAACAAAATTTGTAAACACAAGACATGAGTTATCATAAAAAATTAACGATCGGATTGTTCGGGTTTGGCGTAGTGGGAGAGGGATTATACAAAGTGCTTCAGCAAACTCCATCATTGAATGCCGCGATAAAAAAAGTTTGTGTAAAAGATCCGCTGAAGAAAAGAAATGCCCCCACTGAATTGTTCACGACAAATAAAAACGATCTGCTGGATGATGCAGAGATCAATGTGATCGTGGAAGTGATCAATGATGCAGATGCTGCATTTGAAATTGTAACTACTGCTTTGCTGAATGGTAAGGAAGTAGTAAGTGCCAGCAAAAAAATGATCGCTGAACATTTGGAGGAGTTATTAAAACTTCAGCAGGAGACAGGAAGATCATTGCTGTATGAATCTGCTGCATGCGCTTCCATCCCTGTGATACGGAACCTCGAAGAATACTACGACAATGATCTTTTGCATTCTATCAAAGCGATCGTAAATGGCTCAACTAATTTTATCCTGACAAAAATTTTCGAAGAACATCTTTCTTTTAAAAATGCTTTATTACTTGCGCAGCAGCTGGGATTTGCAGAAGCAGATCCGTCGCTTGATGTGGAAGGATATGATGCAGTGAACAAATGGACATTCATACTTACACATTGTTATGGCATTGTTGAACAGCCTGGAAACATTGTTTGTTGTGGCATTCAGAATATTCACAGCAGCGATGCTACAATTGCAAGAGGAAAGCAGCAGCATATTAAACTCATTGCGCAGGCAAAGAAATTAAACAACGGGAAAGTTGCTGCTTATGTGTTGCCACAATTTGTTCAGCAGGATGAACCGCTGGCATTTGTAAAGAATGAATTCAATGGCGTGGTGATAGAAAGCGGTTTTGCTGATAAACAATTTTTTTATGGAAAGGGAGCCGGGAGTTTTCCAACTGCGTCTGCGGTGCTGAGTGATATTGCAGCACTGCGATACAATTATAAATACGAGTACAAAAAATTATACCATCACCAGCCTCATGAACTCACGGATGATTTTTTTCTTCGTGTGTATATAAGTTTCAAAGAGTGGGAGGATATATTACGGGAACAGTTTGAATGGATAGAAGAATGGCATGCTGAAGAAGACAGGAAGTATTTGATCGGCGTTTTACATTTTTCTGTGCTCAGGGAAAACACGTGGTGGAAAGAAAACGGAACTTCTCTTATTCTTTTACCGGAATCAATAATAGAAGATATTGAAATAAGAAAGTTGAAGAAGATAAGTTTGCAACTGGCAGGAGTGGAATGAGGAGTACGATGGGAATTATTTATCGACGTTGAATGAAATAATAAAACGGGTGTGGCTGTTCTCTTCGGATTCAATTTCTATTGTGGCTTTATGTGACTCCAGTATCTGGTGGGTTGCTGCCAGGCCTAAACCAATCCCGTTGGACTTATTGGTAAAGTAAGGTCTGAATACATTATTGAGCATTTCTTTGCTTATGCCGGTGCCATTGTCCTCAATAGTTACCATACACTTGCCATCAATTACATTCGTAGCAACCATCAATTCCCCTTTGCCATCGGGCATTGCCTCAATGGCGTTCACAATTATGTTGAGCAATGCGATCTTAATTTTTTCCTTATCAAGTGTAATTGTGCAATCGCACGGTGCGTAATGTTTCTTTACCTGTACATGTCTTAATACTATCCGGTCATTAGCCATTTCCAACACTTCATCTAAAACGAGATTAATTGAATACTTACCGATATATGCAGGAGCAATCGCAAATGAAACAAGCAGGTTGGTGATCTGTGTATTAATGATGTCGCAATTGCGCCTGATTATGCTGTAGAGCACACGCGGATCGTGACCATTCAACTCTCCTTCCAGTATGTTAAGTGACAAATTGATATTGGTCAAAGGATTTCTTATCTCGTGTGCAATGGTGCGAACAACCTGGCCTGATATAGTTTCTGATTCCTGCATAGCTTGGTAAATAAATAAGGCAGGATAAAGTTCAGATGGTTTTTACTCATAAGCATTACAGAATTCTATAAAGTTGTTGTATGATTCACACTGAATCTTTGGCAGCATCACTCATAGCCGCTTTTGATAACGGTTTGCGTCATTTTAAAACGTTCATTGGCTTTTACAATATGGGAAGAATGTGCAGGAATAATGATCCCTTCACCGCAGTTGAGGCTGTTACTTTTTTTGTCGATAATAATTTCGGCTCTGCCTTCAATTATCTGGACAAATGTATCAAAAGGGGAAATTTTTTCGGTGAGAGCTTCGCCGGTATCAAAAGAAACCACAGTAACATTCCCCGTGGTTTTTTTCATGATAGTTTTGCTAAGTACAGAATTAGGAACGTATTCTATCAGTTCCACAATAATCTGCCCTACTGCTTTTTCAATTCCATCCACAGTATCAGTTGCACCTGATTTTTCAATAATAATTTTTTTTTCGTTTGACATTAGAGTGTGTTCCTGTTAGGGTGTAGTTTAGTGACCTACAAAGGTCACTCATTAAGATGGGTAAAAGATTACATAACATTTTAAAAGATTTACATAGTTCACACTTATAAGCTTTCAAGAGTCTTTCTTCTTTTGTCTTTTAACTTTTTAAAATGCGAAGGAGTTAACCCTGTGATCTTTTTAAATTGATTTGACAAATGCGCTACACTGCTGTAATGCATCTTATCAGCAATCTCGGTAAGATTTAATTCGTCGTAAACCAGCAACTCCTTTACTTTTTCAATTTTGTGTGAAATGATAAAGTGCTCAATTGTTGTACCCTGTACTTCAGAAAATAAATTAGCCAGGTATGTATAATCGTGATCAACCTTTTCGGCTATGTATTTGGAATAGTTCATCTTCGGGAGTTCATCAGCATAATGGATCATTTCAACTACTACATTTTTGATCTTTTCGATCAGGATGCTTCTTTTATCATCCATCAGTTCAAGACCGCTGCGCAAAAGAGCGTCTCTTAACGCTGCTTTTTTTTTGCCGGGTAATTCTTTGAGTCTTACTTCTCCTAATTCCACGCTTTCATAATCCACATGAAGTTTTTTAAGTTCCGCTGCCACTAACATTTTACAGCGGATGCTTACCATATTTTTAATAAATATCTTCATGATCTGTATGCTCTGTTTTTAGAGTAGGGAATTGAGGGAAATAACTCAGAGTTGAGATTAATAACAATATACAAAGATGGTATTATTTAGCTCCTCAATAGTTACACAATTATTGCAGAACATTACATGATTCACATAATCTCTGTTAATACATATGCCCGGAACTCATTAGCGGAGGAAATAGCTTACTTTCACCACCTCAGCATATTTTGGCTTTGTGTTGTTTTTGTCTTTCCTGATTTATTCAACATAATCTTTCTAATGCAGATTATTTAATATTTCAGAAACAATTAATGAACAACACAAAAACAGTTTCCCCGGCCAGTCGTTTTTTCACATGGAGCGGTACCGCATTCCAGATAGGAATAATTATTTATCTCCTGTTCTTTTAGCCTGGTAGCAGATCGCGGATCTCAGGATTATTTAAATAAATGATTGAACCAGATCATAACATAAAAGACCTCATTGAGTTGAATGATGAACTGGAAAATTATTTCCGGAATACGATCATTCCTCAATTGTTCGTAGATGGCGGATTGATCTTGCAGAAGTTTACTCCTCCTGCAATGAAGCAGTTCAGCCTGTCAGCAGATGATGTAGGCAAACCAATCAGCGAGATCAAGGAAAATTTCCGGTTCCCGTCTATCATTGAAAACATCCAGCATGTGATAGACAGCAATGAGATCCTTGAAAAGGAAATTCAAACCACCGACTTCAGGTGGTACCAGATGAACATCATACCCTACGTGGTACGGAAGAATAATACAACGAACGGGGTAATCATAACATTCGTGGAGATCACAGCACGCATTAAAGATCTGAAGCAACAGGAAAAACTGATCTCGGACCATGAAACATTGCTTGATACTATTTCACATGATATCAAAACACCACTCACAAGTCTTGTGCTTGCAATAGAACTGTTTAAAGATGTTTCACCGGAAGACTCAAAAGAGTTTCATGAGCTTTTAGCTGTTGTTGAAAACGCTATAAAAAAAATGCAAACTATTATTCATGATCTTACTGATACAAGAGAGCAGCAACATAAATATAAAGCTGAAGAAGAGCTGCTGAATTTTGAACACATCCTGGAAGATGTGCGACTTGCACTGACGGATAGTATTAGAGAATCTGGTGCTTTGATCAAGGTTGAGATCAATGCATCGGAAATAGTTTTTTCGAGAAGAAAACTGAGAAGTATAGTTTACAATCTTGCAGGCAATGCGATCAAGTTTACATCACCGGAACGTAAACCTGAAATTTTTATCAGCACATATTTCGAAGACAACTGGATGGTGATTTCTGTGAGGGATAACGGTGTAGGGATTGAAGCAGATAAACAGGAGGCGATATTTTCAAAATATTTCAGGGTGGAAAATAAAATTGAAGGCTCAGGCATCGGCCTGTACCTGGTAAAAGAGATCGTACACAATTCAGGCGGAAAGATCTTACTGGAAAGCAAGCCGGGCGAAGGATCGGAATTCAAAGTGTACTTAAAAGCAGAACCGCCAATAACCTCATAATACATTTATTCAAAAACAGAGACCATATTTTATTACAAGGAAGATCGATGATTTTTTTTCAGGGATAAACAGCACATCGAAATTTGTTACCCGTTTTTTCAGGGAAGTCTTTTTACCTCCCTACGAAATTAAAGAGGTGATCAGGCAATGTTATGAAGTAGGATTTAAATCTCTCCCGCTAATAACGCTTACCGGTTTTATTACGGGTCTTGTATTTACAAAACAATCACGCCCGTCGCTGGCCGAGTTTGGTGCAACATCGTGGCTGCCTTCGCTGGTTGCAATTGCAATTATCAGGGCATTGGCGCCGCTGGTTACTGCATTGATAGCTGCCGGTAAAGTAGGATCGAATATCGGAGCTGAATTAGGCTCAATGAAAGTAAGCGAGCAGATCGATGCAATGGAAGTATCTGCAGTTAATCCATTCAAATTTCTGGTAGTGACAAGAGTTTTGGCAACTACTATCACACTGCCTCTGTTAATGTGTTTTACAGGAGTAGTTGCAATGCTGGGATCATACCTGAATGTTCATCAAAATGAATTAACCAGTTTTACTTCATTTTTTCAGCAGGCACTTGCAAAGATTTCTTTTGTCGATATTTTTTCTTCGTTCATAAAAAGTATGGTGTTTGGATTTACGATCGGTCTTACCGGTTGCTACCAGGGATACAATGCAGGTAAAGGAACAGCGGGAGTTGGCAAGGCTGCGAATGCATCGGTTGTAATTTCTATGTTCCTGATTTTCGTAGAAGAAATCTTAATTGTTCAAATAACAAACAGGTTCAGGTAATGCCAGTTGATAAAACTTTTACTGATAAGGATCTGGTGATCTGCATGGAAAATGTATATAAATCATTTGGGGATAATCATGTGTTGCAGGGAATAAACCTGGAGGTATATAAAGAAGAGAATGTAGTGGTATTAGGCAGATCAGGAACAGGTAAATCAGTACTGATCAAAATAATTGCAGGCTTGCTGAAACCGGACAGCGGAATTATAAATGTTTTAGGAGAAGAGGTAGATAAATTAAGTGAGAAAGATCTTCAGCAACTGCGGTTGAAGATCGGGTTTTCTTTCCAGAGCAGTGCTCTTTACGACAGTATGAGTGTAAGAGAAAATCTTGCATTCCCTTTGGAAAGACATTCGCAAAAAATGAAACATCAGCAGATCACGAAAGAGATAGAGAGTGTGCTTGAAGCTGTGGGATTAAGCAAGGCGATCGACCAGATGCCATCCGAACTTTCGGGAGGCCAGAGAAAGAGAATCGGGATTGCACGTACTCTCATTCTCCATCCGCAAATAATGTTGTATGATGAACCCACTGCAGGTCTTGACCCGATAACAAGTACGGAAATAAACAACCTTATCAACCAGGTACAGGATCAGTTTAAAACAACATCGATAATTATTACGCATGATCTTGCCTGTGCGAAAGCTACCGGCGACAGGATATCGATGATGATCGATGGCAAATTCATACGCAATGGAACATTCAGCGAGGTGTTCGATTCAGAAGATGAAAGGGTGAAAAAATTTTACAATTACAATTTTATTACAAATGAAACCTAATAACAAAAAAGCTGTGATCGTTGGCATATTTATTTTTTTAGGAGTGTCAATTTTTGTTGCTGCAGTTCTTGCACTGGGTTCACAGAACAAGACGTTTGAAAAAAGTATGAATGTGAGAGTTTTCTTTGCGGATGTAAATGGTCTGCAAAAGGGAAACAATGTGTGGTTCTCGGGGGTGAAAATTGGAACCGTAAAAAAAGTTATGCTTGCTTCAAACGAGATGGTGGAAGTGGAACTTTCTATCGATGAAAAATCAAAGGGTTTTATTCGCAGTGATGCAAAAGCCAAGATCGGATCGGACGGACTGATAGGAAACAAGATCGTAATCATTTACGGTGGAAGCATGCAGTCGCCGGGGATCGAAAAAGATAATGTGCTTGCCACCGAGAAGGTTCGCAATACGGAAGAGATGATGAATACCCTTGCAAAGAATAATGAAAATTTGCTGGAGATCACCAACGGGTTTAAACTGATCACAAAGCGGATCACTGACGGGCAGGGAACGATAGGGAAACTGCTTACCGATGAATCTTTGATAAATGAATTAAATGCTACAGCAGTTGCATTAAGAAAAGCTTCATTGAATATTACGCAGCTTTCTGTAAACATGTCCGACTATTCTTCCAAATTAAATCGCAAAGGATCGCTTGCCAATGACCTTGTTACCGATACAGTTTTGTTCAGCAACCTGAGATCTTCAGTTTCGAATCTGAGAACTGCATCGGAATCTTCAAAAGCAATTGCTGATAATTTAAAGTCATCGAGTATAGAGTTACAGCAAGGATTGAATAATAAAAAAGCGCCGCTTGGAATGTTGCTTCACGATGAGCAGGCTACAACAAATATTAAAGCGATACTGGTAAACCTGCAGGGTGGAAGCAAAAAACTGGATGAAGATCTTGAAGCAGCGCAGCACAATTTTTTATTAAGAGGTTTTTTTAAGAAGAAGGCACGAAGAGAAAAAGCGGATAGCAGTAAGTAGTTGTATAATATTGGCGAGGTGTGAATTATATAAATCTTATCTCTTGTGTAACTTATTTTAATAGCCGCGTGTGATATTTACAAAGTTATAAGTGGGGTTTTTCAAACCGTTCAGCAATTACTGTTGAACGGTTTTTTTTGGTAAAATGGTTAAATAAATCAAAGAGAAATAAACCTGCGGGTCAATTTTTGCATTCAAGCGTGCCCGATATAAAATTTATCGTATGACTGTAAACATACAACACATAAAAAAAAATCACCCGAAGGTGAGCCTTTATTATTCAGTCGGGAGGACAGGATTCGAATGCTGACGTTTCAGTCAGCATGCCGATATTTATCATCGGCACCTGCGACCTTCATGGAGAGTATTTGGAAATAAATTGCCGTAATCTTTCTTTCGAAAGATTTTTCAACTTTGTTTCAAGCTTCATAGCTTCAGCCCTGCTTGATTTTTCACCAAACCAAACTAAGTTCCATGGCTTGTAGATGGAAGTAAATTTTTCATAACCTGAATTATGCCGGATCAATCTTTTCTTTACATCATCAGTCTGCCCGATATAAAATTTATCGTATGACTCAGTATATAATATGTAAACATAAAAAGACATAAAAAAACTCACCCGAAGGTGAGTCTTAATTATTCAGTCGGGAGGACAGGATTCGAATGCTGACGTTTCAGTCAGCATGCCGATATTTATCATCGGCACCTGCGACCTTCATGGAGAGTATTTGGAAATAAATTGCCGTAATCTTTCTTTCGAAAGATTTTTCAACTTTGTTTCAAGCTTCATAGCTTCAGCCCTGCTTGATTTTTCACCAAACCAAACTAAGTTCCATGGCTTGTAGATTGAAGTAAATTTTTCATAACCTGAATTATGCCGGATCAATCTTTTCTTCACATCATCGGTCTGCCCGATATAAAATTTATCGTATAACTCACTATATAATATGTAAACATAAAAAGACATAAAAAAACTCACCCGAAGGTGAGCCTTTATTATTCAGTCGGGAGGACAGGATTCGAACCTGCGACCCCGTGGTCCCAAACCACGTATTCTACCGGGCTGAACTACCTCCCGAAAAATTTTGCCTGGCGGAGAGGGAGGGATTCGAACCCTCGGTACAGGTTTAAGCCCGTACAACGGTTTAGCAAACCGGCCCTTTCGGCCACTCAGGCACCTCTCCATGCCCTTTATAGAGGGCAGCAAAAATACATTATCAAATCAAAAGTAAAAATTAAAAAATCGTAAGAAATTTTCCTTTACCGCAGAGAACATAAGAGCGCAGAGTTTTCGCAGAGGCGTTGTAACAGAATCTCTGCGTAAACTCCATTTACTCATGTTCTCTGCGGTAGAAAAAAATAAAAGTTTTGAGATTGTTTACATCGCGGCTAACTGAACTTTTTGTTGAAGTTCAATCACACTCTCTTTGAAGAGACTGTCTGTATCCATAAGATCTTTTACTGTCTGGCAGCTATGGATAACAGTTGTATGATCTCTTCCTCCGAAATGTTCACCAATTGTTTTGAGAGAATTTTTCGTGAATGCTTTTGCAAGGAACATTGTGATCTGGCGGGCCTGCACAATTTCACGCTTGCGGGTTTTTTGAAGAAGCTTATCGTAAGGAACATCAAAGTAATCACATACCATTTTCTGAATGGTATCGATGGTAATTTCTTTCGACGATGATTTTACAAAATTGCGCAACACTTTTTTGGCGAGTTCAAGATCGATCTCCCGTTTGTTGAGCGAAGATTGTGCCAACAAGGAGATCAATGCGCCTTCGAGTTCGCGGATATTATTCTGAATATTATAAGCAATATACTTCACCACTTCCTTCGGCATGTCGAGACCATCATTCTTCATTTTCTTTTCGAGGATCTCGATCTTGGTATCATAATCAGGAACCTGCAGGTCTGCACTCAGGCCCCAGCGGAAACGGCTCAGTAATCTTTCCTGGACTCCTTCAAGATCTTTAGGAGGTTTATCGGAAGTTAGTATCAGCTGCTTGCCACTCTGGTGAAGATGGTTGAAGATCGCAAAGAATGCATCCTGTGATTTTTCTGCACGACTGAAGAACTGAACGTCGTCAATTATCAAAACATCTATTAACTGGTAAAAATGAATGAAATCGTTGATCGCATTGTTACGGCCATGATCCACGAACTGGTTGATAAACTTTTCAGAGCTTACATATAATACTACCTTATTATTATGCAGGCGTTTTACTTCGTTGCCAATGGCCTGTGCAAGATGAGTTTTACCCAAACCAACACCACCATATATTACCAAAGGATTGAAAGAAGTTGAACCGGGTTTTTCAGCAACAGTTTTACCTGCACGACGAGCTACGCGGTTGCAGTCACCTTCAATGAATGAATCAAAAACATATACAGGATTTAATTGCGGATCGATCTGCATTTTCTTCAGACCGGGAATCACAAAAGGATTTTTTACAGGATTACTTATGACTAAAGGGAAATCCATTTCGTTGTTTGAATATGATTTAAAACCTTGTCCCGGAACATCCATCATCAAAGGCTTATTGCTGCTGTTCCCGCTGTCTACCATGATGCGATATTCAAGCCTCGCTTCTTTTCCTAATTCTCTCTTCAAAGTTTTTGCCAGAAGATTTATGTAATGCTCTTCGATGTATTCATAAAAGAACTGGCTTGGTACCTGTATCGTTAAAACTTTATCTTTTAATTGAACCGGCTTAATTGGTTCGAACCATGTTTTGAAATGCTGCCACTCTACGATATCCTTGATAATATTGAGACAATTGTACCAAACTTTTTCGCAAGCCTTATCCATTATTTCCGTAAGCCGTTTAGTTAAGTTAGAAATTTTATTCCGGGGATACTGAAGAAACTTTTGCGAAATTGGATTTCAAAAAAATTCCTCAAGCAAGTCAGCGAATATCAAAATTAATTTGTTGAAAAAAAAATTTTTATTCGCTTGTTTTTTCCCCTATTACAACAGAATGAGATTTTGACAAATTTTTATTTTTTTCTTTCGAAAATTCAAAATCCATTCTGCCTAAAACTATGCCTGCCCAACCCACCTGGTTCACCAAAACATCACTACCGTTTTTATTTTTATACACGATCGGCGCATCAAAAAAAGTATGCGTGTGTCCGCCGATTATCAGGTCTATATTTTCACTCTCTTTTGCAAAAACTTCATCACTCACTTTGTTGTCACGGTACCTGTAACCTAAATGGCTTAAACAAATTACCATGTCGCAATTATCATTTTTCTTCAGGCGGTAAGCCACTTCATTTGCATTTTTAATTGGATCAAGATATTTTGTATTTCCATACAAATTGTCAGGCACGAGGCCCTGTAACTCAATACCCACGCCTGTTACACCGATCCTCAATTTTCCTTTCTTAAAAATTTTATATGGTATCGACTTGCCTTCCATCGGTGTGTTGGTGAAATCATAATTACAAATGATGATAGGAAAGTTTGCATGCTGAAGCTGTGCAGCGAAGTCATCAAGACCTGCATCAAAATCATGATTGCCGATTGTTGCAGCATCATAATTCATCGCTGCCATCGCTTTCATTTCAGGTTCGCCTTTATATAAATTAAAGAAAGGAGTTCCCTGGAAAATATCTCCTGCATCCAGCAACAAAACATGTTCAGTTGTACTCCGGATTTTCTTTATCAGTTCTGCTCTTGCAGCTACACCGCCAAGTCCCTGGTTCTTGCTTCCATCCATCGGGAATGGTTCTAACCGGCTGTGCACATCATTGGTATGAAGGATGGTTAATTTTTTAATTTCATCTTCATGTGCATAACCTGCGAAAACAGAATTCGATGCAAGCAATGCGCCTGCAGCCAATGTGCTTTGCGTAATAAATTTTCTTCTATTCAACATTCGAGACCCTGTTTTCAATTTTTGAAGAAACTATTTTCATCTTCGACATATACTCGATCAATGCATCTCTGAATATATAACCGTTATTTACCTGCGGAATTGTTTTCAGCATAGCAGCATCATCGCCCCCGTTTGCGATATAATCCAAGATCGCAATAGTGTAAGTTGTATTCATATCGATCGGTGAACCTTTGACCTTTACGTCTATCGCTTTTTTATTTTTTATATGAAAAGTAATTCCTGCAACCGGCCATCCCCTGCGTGCAGCAATAAAATCAAGAAGATTCTGTAATGCAGTGCCGGTAAGCTTTTGAAGCACTATGATATTATCGAAAGGGCTTAATTCAAAAACTTTTCCGCGGGTAATATTCCCCGCAGCAATGGAAGGCAGGCGAATACCACCGTCATTTATGATTGCAGCATCAACATTCGTTTGATATTTTTCTTTTGCAGCTGCAAGCATGATATCAACCATTAAATTTCCCAACGTTCCTTCCGGCTGTTTTTTTTCGAGAGTGATATCAGCAACCGCGATCACATCATTCATACTTTTATTTACACTGTCAGCGTATGGTTTGATCAGATCATTCAGCTGTGCATCTCCACCTGACGTTTTTGCGATGCGGTAATCTTTATATTGTACCGATTGTGTTTGATAAGAAGTATGACAGGAATATGCAAAAAGAAACACGCAGCAGAAAAAAAGTCTATTCGCTTTTTGCATAAAAAAATTGTGAAAAGTTCAGGAAGGTTGTCAACCGAATTACCGGACTAAATAACAGAAATTCTTTTGAATTGTGCTGTTAAAAACAAAGAATTTTTTGAAAAGAAAATTAGAGTGTTTTTACTTTACCTTTACTCAAAATAATTTACTATAATGAGCTACGAGTTAACCGGGAAGTTGTTAGTAAAATACGATACTGTACAACGCACAGAGTCATTCAAGACAAGAGAATTTGTTGTTGAAAAAACTGATGATATCAACGGAAGAACAATCACCAACTATGTTAAGTTCCAGTGTGTGCAGGACAAAACAAATATCCTGGACCGTGTTAATGTCGGCGACCAGGTGAAAGTTTATTTCAATGTGAAAGGAAGTAAATGGGAAAAGGACGGTCGTACAAATTACATCACCAACCTCGACGCATGGCGGCTTGAGCAGATCCTTAAAAGCAGCGCCAATCCTGCATCTGAGGATGATCACCTTGAACCGCTGGATACTTTCTCAGCAACTTCTGATGAAGCTGTTGATGATCTACCATTTTAAATAGCTGCAAGTTGCAAGGTGCAAGCTTCAAGAAAGTCTCCATCAATTAAATGGACGGTTCTGTTGCATAATAAAATTTTTTATCATCGAAAGATATCTTGCAGCTTGCAACTTGTAGCTTGCAGCTGATAAAGTATGCAACAAAAACTCTCTCTTAAAATTCTACCTTCAGAGGCAGCCGATGAAGCGGAAATAAAAAAAATTATTTCACGGACAACGGGAAGGAAAGAGAAGGAAATTTCCGGGTTTCATATTCTCAAAAGTTCCATTGATGCAAGAGGAAAAACTGTGTGGGTGAATCTCACTGTGAATGCATTTATCAATGAGCCATTTCATGAAAGAAAGATCCGGGAATTTATTTTTAAAGATGTATCGAAAGCAAGGCATGAAGTGATAATCATTGGTGCAGGGCCTGCGGGTTTATTTGCAGCTTTGCATTTGATAGAGCAGGGTATCAGGCCGGTGATCCTGGAAAGAGGAAAGGATGTAAGAGCACGCCGTCGCGATCTTGCGATACTAAATAAAGAAGGTATTATCAATCCCGAGAGCAATTATTGTTTTGGTGAAGGTGGTGCAGGAACTTACAGTGATGGCAAACTCTACACACGAAGCAACAAGCGCGGTGATATTGATCGCATACTTCATTTGTTTGTTCATTTCGGTGCAGAAGAAAAAATTTTATACGAAGCACATCCTCACATCGGCACCAATAAGCTTCCACAGATCATCACTGCTATGCGAAAACAGATCACGCAATGTGGCGGTGATTTTTTATTTGAAAAAAAAGTTGTCGATCTCATTATTGAGGGCGATAAAATATCTGCTGTGAAAACTTCGGATGGGAATAGCTTCACTGCAGATGCTTTCATTCTTGCAACGGGCCATTCGGCAAGAGATATTTTTGAATTATTGAATGATAAAAAGATCCTGATCGAGGCAAAACCGTTTGCATTGGGAGTTCGTATTGAACATCCGCAAAGTTTGATCGACAATATCCAGTATCATAAGATGAACCGCGGAGAATTTCTTCCGCCTTCGTCGTATAGCCTGGTGCAGCAGGTAGATGATAAAGGTGTATTTTCTTTCTGCATGTGTCCTGGCGGAATCATTGCGCCGGCAGCAACTTCAGACAGGGAGCTTGTTGTAAACGGATGGAGTCCTTCAAAAAGAAACAACCCTTTTGCAAACAGTGGAATGGTAGTGCAGGTTGAAATTGATGATGCAAAAAAATATCTAAACCTCACCAGGGGAAGTCAACCGGCATCTCCATTATTATTAATGCAGTTTCAACATGAGATCGAACGAAAAGCATTCGATGCCGGCGGCGGAAAGTTTGTTGCACCGGCACAACGCATGGCAGATTTTTCAGAGAATAAATTTTCATCATCACTGCCTGCCTGCTCTTATTTACCGGGTATTCATTCAGCAGATATGAAAGAAGTGTTGCCATCATTTATATTAAAAAGATTGCAGGCTGCCTTTAAAGCATTTGGAAAAAAGTTGCATGGATATTATACAAATGAAGCAGTAGTTGTGGCCACTGAGAGCCGCACTTCGTCGCCGGTACGTATTCCAAGGCATCCGGAAGATCTGCATCATCCGCAAATAAAAAATTTGTATCCATGCGGAGAAGGTGCCGGGTATGCCGGCGGAATAGTGAGTGCTGCAATGGATGGAGAGAAGGTAGCGGGGCGATTGGCGATTTCAATAGGCAATGGGCAATAGGCAAGGGGCAATAGGCAAAGGGCAAAAGGCAGGATTGCGTGATGAATGTCATTTCATTTCCTCGTTTTTTCTTTGATATTTGCAGGGCATTTAATTTGTCCCGCATTTGCATATCTACACATTAACGTATGAACATTCTTGAACTGCACAATCTCAAAAAATATTATGCAACCCAAAAAGCTGTTGATGATATCAGCTTCAACATCGAACAGGGAAGCATCTTTGGCTTATTAGGCCCGAATGGCGCCGGTAAGACAACATTACTACGAATGATCACAGGAATTTTTTTTCCTGACAGCGGATCCATAATATTCGAAGGAAAAAAATTCAATTCAAACGAAGACATTTATAAGATCGGTTACATGCCCGAAGAAAGAGGCCTGTATAAAAAAATGAAGATAGGGGAGCAGGCGTTGTACCTGGCGCAGTTGAAAGGATTAAGCAGGCAGGATGCGATGAGCAAGATTAAAGAATGGTTTGTGAAATTTGAAATGCAAACATGGTGGAATAAAAAAATAGAAGATCTCAGCAAAGGCATGAGCCAGAAACTCCAGTTTGTAACAACAGTATTGCATGAACCAAAATTGCTGATACTTGACGAACCTTTCAGCGGGCTCGATCCTGTGAACAGTAATCTAATCAAAGATGAAATATTCAGGTTATCGAAAAAAGGGACTACCATCATCTTCAGTACTCACAGGATGGAACAGGTAGAGGAGATATGCGATCATATTGTTCTTATCAATAAAGGAAAGAAGATCTTAGATGGTTCTGTTAAGCAGGTGAAGCAGGATTTTAAAGAGAACCATTTCCAGGTCAGTTTTGACAGGCTTCCTGAAAACCTTACCAGTCCTGCGTTTAATATCGTTGAAAAACGCGATAATACTTTGGTCGTAAAAATTTCAGATGGTTATACTCCTTCTTCCGTGTTGCAAAGTTTTCTTCAGCAGAACGCACCTATCATTTCTTTTAATGAAATTTTGCCATCGCTGAACGAGATCTTTATTAAACAGGTGGAAGACACTAAAGCGACGACGAGAGCATTTGAAACTATCAATAAAAATTAACTGCATATACCATGGGCAAGATATGGCTGATCATTAAAAGAGAATATCTCACGAGAGTAAGAAATAAAACATTCATTCTTTCTACGATCCTCCTCCCGTTGTTTTTTATTGGCTTCATTGTAGCGGCGGCTTTCTTGTCGATACAAAGCGAAACGAAACAGACAGTTGCAGTAAATGATCACAACGGGATATTTAAAAACAGTTTTAAGAATGATAAGAATATACAATTCGATTTCCCCTCAAATGTTGATACGAGCAATTTTGTGCAGAAGGGATATTCAGCGCTGCTTAATATTCCTGAAAAATTTGAATCAAAAAATGATACGATCACATTGATCTTCGATAAACCTGTTGGAATGGTCTCGGAAGAACGAATAAAAGACCAGATAAATCTCGCTATTAAGAACCGTGCATTTCTTGCAAAGAATATCGACAAAAAAATACTTGATTCTATCAACAACATAGATGAAGAATCGATGTATAATTTCAAGCCGAAAATTCTAAAAGGAAATAAAACTGAAGAATCCAATTCAACACTGGCTTATGGGATCGGAATGGGTTGTGGAATTTTAGTTTATATAACACTCTTCATTTATGGTGCACAGGTAATGCGGGGTGTGATGGAAGAAAAAACAAGCCGCATTGCTGAAGTGATAATAAGTTCAGTGCGGCCGTTTCAACTGATGCTGGGAAAGATCATCGGTATTGCAGCAGTTGGCATTACTCAGCTTCTTATGTGGTTTATTTTGATAATGGCTTTATCATCTGCAGCATCAGCATTTATTTCACATGATGTATTGCAGCATGCGCAGACAGTAAGTAATAATATGGGACCGGCTGCTAACAGCAACCAGGCACTCAGTTATTTGAGTGGGCAAAATAAATTCCTGGGAGCAGACTGGGCATTGATCTTACCATGTTTTCTTTTTTATTTTATCGGCGGATATTTATTTTATGCGTCCCTGTTTGCTGCAGTAGGAAGTGTGGTAAATGAAGATCCGCAGGAAGCACAATCATTAATGCTGCCCATCACCATGCCCATTGTTTTATCTTTTATAATTATGATGAATGCTATTGCCAAACCCGATTCTCCGCTGGCTGTATGGGCAAGCATTATTCCTTTCTCATCACCGATCGTTATGATGGCACGCATTCCCTCGGGTGGAGTACCACCATGGCAAATTGCTGTGTCGATGGTCTCACTTATTGCAGGATTTATTTTAACCACAATGCTTGCTGCAAAAATTTATCGCACAGGAATTTTATTATATGGAAAAAAGATCACGCTGAAGGAAATGGGAAAATGGTTGTTTAGGAAGTCATAATACGCGGATTAGAATAAAAAAATAAATCACGAATGACTTCTCATCAGCAGAAATAATTCGTGTAATTCGCGTGTTCGTTTTATTTAATACGTGTCTTTATAAAACCGTTGCAGTAGTTGTGGTCGTAGCTTTTGAAGGAGAATTTCCGAAGATCATCCTGTTGGTTTCTTCCCTGATAAACCGCATGATCAACCCGCTTATCAGTAATCCTATCGTAAGTACAGCACCCAAAGCAAATCCAAGCAAACCATAAAAAACTTTTGATTTTTTTTGAATATCGTATGGAGGCTCAGGCCTGTCTAATGTTTGAATAACGGGTGTAGCCTTCTGCAATTTATAAGCAGCATTTTGTTGGTTGGCGACAGCGGTTGCATATTGATTGCGTACCATTTGCTTGTCTGCTATTAAGTTTTCTGTAGGTACTCGGTATTCAAGTTTATTGGTATTTGTAAACAAAGTTGTTTTATCTCTTGCAATAAGTTCATAATCTTTAGAATTCATTACTCTTCTTAATGAATCAACTTTACCTGTTGCAAATTCAAAATCACGCTTTGCTTTTTCTATTTTCAGATCGATATAAAATTTTGAGATACGGTCGATAAACTGGTAGCTGATTACCCTAACAAGCTCTTCGCTTCTGCCGGTATAAGTTAATATTAATGTATTGGTTTTATTTAGTGCAGCAGTAAGTCCTCCCTTTAAAATATTACCCCCGGTATTAATAAGCTGCTCCTGTGTTTTCGGCATCTCAATTTTTGTTTCCAGCAACCCAAGATGATCATTGATATCGTTAATAGATAATTCTGCAATTGTTTTATTACCCATTGAAGGAACCTTTGTTGCAGCTACTGCTTCACGTGTATAACGGCTTAATGCCAATTCAACAATATTAATAGAAGCATCATCCCCGCTAAAACTTTTGCCTGATTCCCCGCCGCCAATCAGAACACTTAATGCAGAAGACGTACTGGAACTTTCAGGCGAACTCACTATTGAAAATATACTTGCTCTTGATGTTAATGTAACCGGGGTTTGCTTTGCATACCATACCATCAATACTGCCAGTATAATACTTGCTGCAAGTATTATATACCTGAACTTTTTTAATCTTTTAAAGATTAGTCTTGTTAGTTCGCTAGTTGTCATAACCTGGTGAGAATAAAGGCTACAAAAATAGGCATTGCGGTAACTAAAACCTGTGATGCAAAATCGCCGAAATCTTTACTGTCAGGCCGTGTTGGCACTACAATAATACTTCCTTCTTCCACTTTCGGGTAGAAGTGAAAGAATCCGAAATTATGTGTTCTCTTACTGCGGCCATTCGCATAAGTGACATAGATCCTTTTCCTCCATGGCCTTGTTCCAAAACCTCCTGCTTTATCGATATAATAACCTAAGCTGGTATGTTCTTTATCAAATGCAATTTTCAAAGAAGACTGCACTGCGCCTTTCACATTAACGAATGGATTGATTTCAGGAACATACACTACATCGCCCGCCTGGAGTATCAAATCGTATTTTGAATTCTTATATTTTAAGGCCTTGTAAAGATCAATACTGATTGGTTCTTCCGGGTTGAAGACAACACTGTCAATAATTTTTCCTGTAGAATCTCTTACATACTTCACAGGAGGTATTTTTCCAAACGGTGTTTGTCTTACTCCTATATTTTTATTCCTGTACAGGATAGCGCCTCCAACATTGGCATTATCTTTCAGTCCTCCAGCTCTTGTGATGTAGGAGGATATTCTTTCATATTTATTCAGTCGCGAATATGTTCCGGGATATTTGATCTCACCATCCATAACAACATTTTGTTGCAATTCGAACGTAGGATTCTTTCTTACAAATACCTGGTCATACGGTCTCAGGATCACATTTTCAGTTACAGAATCGAGCTCAAGATTAGGAAGGATATTATAAGTCCTCACAATTGTTCTCGTTGGCTTCAAATTTTTTTGAGATGAATCGATATCCAGAACACTGGCTACTTCTATTCTTCCAAATTCTGCAGAAGGTTTTAAGCCGCCTGCTAAATAAATAAGATCTTTCAAAGTCATGCCACCATACTTCTGTTGATTATCTTTTGGGCTTCTTACTTCGCCTTCAATAGATACATACTGTTTATCGGCAAACTGGTTGCGGTTAAAAACTTCTATCACGTCATTTGCATCAATAGGAATATTGTATTTGCTTTCCATATTCTTATTGAGATCATTTAAACTCACATCGATCTTGTCAGATTTGAGATTGGTGGAATCACCTGCGCCTTTGTACACATAAGCACGGGCGAGGTATGCATTCGGTGTAACACCTCCCGCCCTGTTGATCACATCAAATAAGCGATCACCTTTTCTTATTTCATAAATATTCGGATATGCTACTTCTCCTTTCACCAAAACTTTATTGCTTAATCCCTGGTTAATGGCAGGAACTATCACAATGTCTCCATCAAATAATTCTTCATCTACAGTTTTGCCATCAACTTTTAAACCGATAGCATTGAAGTTTACATTTTTGATAGTTTGTTTTTCATTTACATTTCTCTGGATCACTCCGCCTGAAGCATATGCATCCGGGGTAAACCCGCCGCTATACCGCAACAGGTCACGAAAACCTTCACCCTGTTTAAGCTGGTAATACATTGGTCTCCTGAACTGTCCCGTTGCAAAAACTTTTTTATCGTATGGAGGAACAATTATGAAATCATTGTTATCGAGATAAAGATGTTTTCCAAAATCTCCTCTTGTAAGATACCTGTACACATCAAGTGAATCGATCACTCTTCCATTTCTTTTGATAATGATATTACGAAGGTTACCGAATTGATTCAGTCCGCCTGCAAGAGCAATTACATTTAATGCATTACTGAATGCTGAAACTGTTACCGGTCCGGGAGTACTTACTTCACCGGATACATTTACAACTATGCTCCGCGGTTGTCCCATCGTTACTGAAATATTCGTAGATGGAGGTATCACCCTGCGAAACCTGTCCATGATCACATTCCTGGCATTTTCAAAAGTTAAACCCTGCACAGTTATTTTGCCCAGCCCCTGCGGGAAAATAGAACCATCTCTTGCGACCACGTAATCTGTCTCGAAGTCTGCGCCACCCCATAACGCAACCACAATATGATCACCAACGCCAATAGGATAATCGAGAGGAGGGGTGGATAATTCTGCGAGGTCCATTACCGAGCTGTTCCAAAAAAGATCGGCACCGTATGTATCATCTATACTCCGGATCCTTTTTCTGAAATCATCTTTAAGAATACTATCCTTTGCAATAGTTTTATTTTGTACCGAAGGCCTGTGTACATCTGCGCCGGGATTTTGCTGGGGCTGATTTTTATCCTGTAAATATTTTTGAAGTTGCTCTAACTGGTTCGGTGTTGCATTCTTTAATGTGTTCGGGTCAATAGGTTGTTCTTCAACCGGTGGCTGAGCATCTGCAACCTTTGGTAAAAAAATCAGTGAGAAGCCGAGAAAAAAAAGTGATAGGAGTAGATGTTTATATATGGATTTGCCGGTTATTTGAAACATTTGATAGGGGTTGATTCACAATATGTTTTAAAAACGTGCAAATATAAGATTTATTTTAACGGAGCTTGGGTTGACCGAAGATACTCATTCCATAAAATTTTTACAATTTCAGCTGCAGGCTTCACTTCGTGAATGAGTGCACTCACCTGCCCGATCTCAAGCTCACCTTCATCGAGGTCGCCTTCAAACATCCCTTTTCTTGATCTTCCTTTTCCTAACAGTTTTTCAAGTTCCTCTTTCGAAGCACCATGCAATTCCGCTTCGGTCACCTGCTGATAAAATTTATTTTTTATCAGCCTCACGGGAGTAAGTTGTTTCAATGTTACCTGGGTATCTCCTTCTTTCGAATGTATTACAACATTTTTGAAGTCAGGATGAACCGACGCTTCTTCACTTGCAACGAACTTCGTTCCTACCTGCACCGCTTCTGCCCCGAGTATCATGGCAGCATGCATTTGTTTTCCTGTGGCTATACCACCTGCAGCGATCACGGGAATTTTTACTGCATCCACAACTAACGGAATAAGCACCATGGTTGTTGTTTCTTCTCTTCCATTATGACCACCGGCTTCGAAGCCTTCAGCAACAACTGCATCACATCCCGCATCTTCTGCCTTCTTTGCAAACCTGCTGCTGCTTACTACATGAACTACTTTAATATTTTCCTTCTTCAATGTCGCTGTCCATACAGAAGGATTGCCGGCAGATGTAAAAACGATGGGAACTTTTTCTTCAATGATCACTTCCATTTGTTTTGCAATCCCTGAATAAAGTAATGGAACATTTACACCGAACGATCGTGTTGTGGCCGCTTTGCATTTGCGGATATGCTCACGCAAAACATCCGGGTTCATACTTGCTGCCCCGATCAATCCTAATGCTCCTGCATTGCTCACAGCGCTGGCAAGTTTCCATCCGCTGGTCCATACCATACCTGCCTGGATGATTGGATAGTCGATATTAAAAAGTTGGGTTATTCTATTGGTCATTGAATGAGTTGTGAGTTGTCGGGTGTGAGTTGTGAGTTGTGAGTATGGAATGTTGACGCTAAGTTAGGAAATGGTTGTGCTGTTATAAAACAAAAGGGTTTGTGGAAGACAAGCACGTGCGAAATTAAAATTGAATATTTGTTTGTGAGAATACAACAGGCTCTGAACTCCCGACTCCCGACTCCGAACTCAGAATCACGATCCCAAATCAATCTCAGTATTATCTCCAATATTTAATGAGCGTGTTTCTCCTTTGATCTCGGTATCGCTGCCGATCAATGAATCGTCGAGAACAACATCATACAATTTCGTAAATGACCCGATGATAGAATCTTTCACGATAGAATAATTCACGATCGTATTTTCTCCCATCGCCACATTAGGACCAATGATAGAATTTCTTATATCACATCCTTCGGCAATACTCACCGGCGGAATGAAGATGGTGTTCTCGAAAGAATTTGCTTCCGCAATAGTGCCTCCGAATTTTTTCAGCAGTGTTGCATTCGATCTTAGCAAGGATTCTTTCTTCCCGCAATCAAACCAGTTCTGCACTTTGAAAGGTTTGAATTTTGCACCGCTCAATATCATGCATTCAAGCGCATCTGTAAGATTGAACTCATCATAACTTTTAATGTCGTTGGCAATGATGTTATCAAGACAATTAAAAAGAAATGTTGTGTCTTTCACTTTATACAAACCAACCAATGCCATATTTGATTTTGGGATCGAAGGCTTTTCAACAACACGGCTGATAAAGCCATCCTCACCTATCTCTGCAACTCCGAATAATCTTGGATCATCAACCTTTTTAACACCGAGCATTGAGTAAGGTGAATTAAAAACTTCGTTGATATCGTATTCGCAGATCGTGTCACCTAATGCTATGAACACTTCATCATCGCCGATGATCTGCTTGGTAAGATTGATCGCATGACCTGTTCCCTTTCTTTCATTCTGGAAAACAAAATGGCAATTCAGGTTGGGGTATCTTTCTTTTACGTAGTCCTGTATCTTCTCTCCAAGGTAACCGACAATAAAAACAAAATCGTTTATCCCTGCTTCATGCAACTGATCTACGTTGATGCTTAGAATTGTTTTGCCGGCTAACGGAATGAGCGCCTTAGGTTGTGTGTATGTATGTGGACGCAGCTTGGTGCCTGCACCCGCCACTGGAATTATGGCCTTCATCAATCAGGGTTTAATAATCTAATCCTCAAAAAATGAACCGTGAATATACAGGGAAATTTGAAATCTGGAAATCATTGTTCATAAGACCATAGACCATGGACCATAGACCATGGTCTATTGACCAATAGTTTGTACGTTTGTCGAAACATCAATTCATGCAGAGAGACACAGCCATATTCGATCTTATCAATAAAGAATTACAGCGCCAGAGAAATGGAATTGAACTCATCGCTTCGGAAAATTTTACTTCGCTACAGGTGCTACAGGCAATGGGAACGTGCTTAACAAATAAATATGCTGAAGGATACCCCGGAAGAAGATATTACGGAGGTTGTGAAGTGGTGGATGAAGTTGAACAAACTGCTATCGATCGTTTAAAAAAAATTTTTGATTGCGAATATGCAAACGTTCAGCCGCATAGTGGTGCGCAGGCAAACGCTGCATTGATGATGGCAATATTAAAACCCGGTGATAAAATTCTGGGGCTTGACCTCAGCATGGGTGGTCATCTTACTCATGGTTCGCCGGTAAATTTTTCCGGTAAATTATACGAAGCACATTTTTACGGGGTAAAGAAAGAAACAGGTTTGGTTGATTATGAAATGCTGGAAGAAAAAGCAAAAGCAGAAAAACCAAAGCTTATTATTTGCGGAGCTTCAGCCTATAGCCGCGACTGGGATTATGCACGCTTAAGGAAAGTAGCTGATGAGATCGGTGCATTTTTGTATTGCGACATGGCGCATCCTGCAGGTCTGATCGCGAAAGGTTTATTGAGTTCTCCTTTTGAGCATTGTCACTTTGTAACATCTACAACTCATAAAACTTTACGGGGACCAAGAGGCGGATTGATAGTGATGAAAAAAGATTTTGAAAACCCTTTCGGGTTGAAAGATGTAAAAGGAAAGACACGGATGATGAGCAATCTTATTGACATGGCTGTTTTCCCGGGAACACAGGGCGGTCCCCTTGAACATGTGATCGCTGCAAAGGCTGTTGCATTCGGAGAAATTCTTACAGATGAATTCACTGATTATGCAAAGCAGATCCAGAAGAATGCACAGGCAATGGCGAAAGCATTTGTTGCAAAAGATTATCATTTGATCAGTAATGGCACCGACAATCATTTAATGCTGATCGATCTTCGGAATAAAAATATTACGGGAAAAAAAGCGCAGGAAACTTTGGATAGGGCAGACATCACGCTGAATAAAAACGCAGTGCCTTTTGATGACAAGAGCCCGTTTGTAACATCCGGTATCCGTATCGGGGTTCCCGCAATTACAACACGAGGAATGAAAGAAGATCATATGCAAACAGTAGTTGATCTTGTAGACAAAGTGCTGATGAACCTCGATAGTGAAGATGTAATCGCTTCAGTGAAAAAAGATGTGCAGGCGCTGATGAAAGGTTTTCCTTTATACCCTGAACTGGCTTAAAAAATTTATCCAACTTAATCAAAGATGATACAACGAATTCAAACTGTATGGCTGATACTGGCTGCTGCCGCGGTTTTCCTCACATTGAAATTGCCAACGCTTGTTATAGGTAATGAAATTCAATTCATCACCGGCATGGATGATTTTTTAATAATGGTTTTATCGAGTGTGTTAGGCACTGGTATCGTCGTAAATATTTTTTTATTTAGAAAACGATTGCTTCAATTACGAATTTGTGTTGTAGCAATCCTTATAGAGATCGGGATAATTGCTTTGTATTGGTGGAAATTAAAAAGGTTCGATTCAGGAACATTTGGTATCTGGGCAATACTTCATCTCGTGGCGATCATCGCATTAATATTAGCTGCAAGAGGAATTAATAAAGATGAAAAACTGATTAAGGAAAGTAATCGGTTGAGATGAGTAAAATCAGAGTCCGAATCAGGATTCACAGAATTATGGAATGATCAGAATAATTTATGTTTTGAGATTCTGGAAATTTTTCGATTCTGAAAATTCTGATTCAGATATTTTCTTTAAAGATATTTCCCCGTATAACTTTCCTTCACTTTCTTCAATCCATTCGGAACTCCTGCATACACTAAATTTCCACCACCATCACCCGCTTCAGGACCGAGATCAATAACCCAGTCTGCAGATTTTATTACATCAGTGTTGTGTTCGATCACAAGGATTGAATGTCCCTGCTCTATCAATGCATTGAATGAAGTGAGCAATTTTTTTATATCATGAAAGTGAAGCCCTGTTGTTGGCTCATCAAATATGAAAAGAATATGACCGGCACCTTTTCCTTTGCCAAGGAATGATGCAAGCTTTACTCTTTGTGCTTCACCACCGGATAACGTGTCTGATGATTGCCCGAGTTTGATATAGCCAAGACCAACATCGCTCAAAGGTTTTATTGCTTTGGAAAGATTTTTTTCTTCTTTAAAAAATTCAATTGCATCATCAACGCTCATCTCCAAAACATCATAAATACTTTTCTCTTTGTACGTAACTTCCAAAACTTCTTCTTTGAATTTTTTTCCGCCGCAAACTTCACATTGCAAATGCACATCTGCGAGAAACTGCATTTCAACTACCTGTTCACCTTCACCTTTACATGCATCGCATCTTCCACCTTCCACATTAAAAGAAAAATGTTTTGGCAGGAAGCCTCTTATTTTACTCAAAGGTTGTTTGCTGAAAAGGTCTCTTATCTCATCATACGCTTTTATATAAGTAACAGGGTTACTTCGTGAAGATTTGCCAATTGGATTCTGATCGATCATTTCTATCTGTGTGATGAAATCAATATCACCATCAAGCCCTTTGTGCAGCCCGATCTTTTCTGCATATTCTCCTTTTAATTTTTTCAGGGCAGCATAAAGAATTTGTTTTACCAAAGTCGTCTTACCACTTCCGCTTACCCCGCTTACAACACACAACACATTCAACGGAAAAACAACATCAATGTTCTGAAGATTATTCTGTCGTGCACCCTGTACAGTTACAGACCGGTTCCATTTGCGGATGTTTTTTGGAGGATCGATCTTCAAATCTCCTTTCAGGTATTTTCCTGTAAGGCTTTCGGGATTTGCGATCAGCTCATCATAATTTCCTGTAGCCACCACTTCTCCACCGAGATGACTTGCAAGCGGTCCCATGTCAATTATATGATCAGCTTGTCTCATCATCATCTCGTCGTGTTCAACAACAACCACTGTATTTCCAAGATCACGGAGATCTTTTAAAACACTGATCAGTCTTTCGGTATCTCTTGAATGCAAACCTATCGAAGGTTCATCCAAAATATAAAGAGAGTTGGTAAGATTGCTTCCCAAACTTCTTGTGAGCTGAATTCTCTGGCTCTCTCCACCACTCAATGAATTTGCAAGCCTGCTTAATGTGAGATAACCAAGACCTACATCCAGCAAAGTCTGCAAACGGTTTTTTATTTCGAATAAAATTCTTTTGCCGATCGTTTGGTCCTGATCGCTCAATTCCAGTTGATCAAACCATTTGCTCAGATCCTTAACCGGCATTTCGCAGAGCTCACCAATATTCTGATGTCCCACTTCCACATACAATGCTTCTTTTCTCAGGCGATAGCCACGGCATTCGGGACAAATAGTTCTCCCACGATAGCGGCTCAGCAAAACACGATATTGCACCTTATACAAATTCTGTTCTACCTCTTTAAAAAAATCATTGATGCCGTTGAAGAATTCATTGCCGGTCCACAGTAAATTATATTCAGCCGTAGTAAGATCGATGATAGGTTTGTGCACCGGGAAATCAAATCGCTTTGCTGCTCTTATCAATGCTTCTTTCCAAAGTCCAAGTTTTTCTCCACGCCATGGAGCAACACCGCCTTCATACACACTTAATCTTTTATCAGGAATAACAAGATCAGGATCGATGCCAAGCACGAGAGAGAATCCGCCGCATGTAGGGCAGGCGCCGTAAGGATTATTAAATGAAAATAAATTCGGAACAGGTTCCTCAAAACGAATTCCATCCAGTTCGAACTTATTTGAAAACTGCAGGATATCCTTTCCATTTATCTCTAACACTACTTCACCTTCACCTTCGAAAAAAGCAGTTCCCACCGAATCAGAGATCCTGTGCCTGTCATCTTCGTCAAAATCTTTTACAACCAAACGATCGATCAGGACATACGGCGTATTGTGTTCGATATATGAAGCAAGATTTTTTTTCTCGAGCAGGTCTTCTATCCTTTCAACTTCTTTATTTATATATAATCTTGAAAACCCTTTTTGCAAAAGAATATTCAGTTCTTCTTTCACATTTCTTTTATGATGCTGTTTGAATACAACAAGCAATAAAACTTTATCGCCATGTTGCCGGTTCGCTATTGCTTCTACCACATCCTTTACATCATCTTTTTTTACCTCCCTTCCGGACACCGGAGAAATTGTTTTCCCGATCCTTGCATACAGCAATCGCAGGTAGTCATAGATCTCGGTCATGCTGCCAACAGTAGAACGCGGAGTTCTTGTTATAACTTTTTGTTCAATGGCAATGGCGGGGCACAAACCTTTTATATAATCAACATCAGGTTTGTTCATTCTCGCCATGAACTGGCGTGCATATGCGCTGAGACTTTCGGCATAACGTCTTTGTCCTTCAGCAAATAATGTATCAATAGTAAGTGAAGACTTCCCGGAGCCGGAAACACCTGTTACAACAACGAGTTTGTTTCGGGGGATCTCTACATCAATATTTTTCAGGTTGTGCATTCTTGCACCCTTGATAAAAATTGAATCGGATCGGTTAGCCTTTTTACCCTGTTTTCTGGTCTTTGATTTTATCGTTCCCATTTATAGAACGGCAAAGGTAGCCCTAATAAAAAAAAATTTACCGTGCAACACAATAAAATGATAACGGCAATATTGTGTTCCCAAAAAAAATTTTATAAAAAAATTTGTTTAATTAAATGTTTTATATATTTTCGGTGTTCCAATATTTTGAAAAATATGAAAAGCCATTCGCCTATCGCAATAGCTTCTACGCATTTTTTTCCTATTTATTGGTTGACTTTTAAACAATAATCCAAACATCCAAACCAAAATTGTAGAAGTTTATGAAATCCCTTACCAACCTTTCCGACCAGCAGCTCATCCATTTGTATATGGATGGAAATTCAGAAGCATTGTCAACACTTGTATACCGTTACAAGGACAAAATTTACACCTCGATCTATTTATTGGTAAAAGACAAATATCTCGCGGAAGATATTTTCCAGGACGCCTTTATCAGGATCATCGACACCCTGAAGACCGGCCGCTATACCGATGAAGGTAAATTTTTGCCATGGGCAATGCGTATCGCTCACAACCTTTGCGTTGATCATTTCAGAAAAGTAAAACGTACTCCTGCTATCAAAACAAGTGATGACAGGGACATTTTTGAAGTGCTGAATTTTTCTGAGCCAGGTGCAGACCATCGCATGATGCAGGGACAAAGTCACGACAGGGTGAGAAAAATGCTGGAGCTTCTTCCTGAAGACCAGAGAGAAGTTATTATCATGAGACATTATGCAGATCTTAGCTTTAAAGAGATCGCTACTTTGACTAACTGCAGTATCAACACAGCGCTCGGACGTATGCGTTACGGACTTATCAACCTTAGAAAAATGATGGTTGAAAAACAAATAGCATTATAGCTTTTTTGTAATCCCCAAAATTAAAATCCAAATCCTCCGGAATTCCGAGAGGATTTTTTGTTTTTCACCGCAGAGAACATGAGAGAGCAGAGGTTTCGCAGAGAGATAAACTCTTTGAATTTTTTATTATTCAAAAAAGAAAATCTAAATAATTTTTCAGGAAATGAGTACTGAAAACTTTTCTCTGCGAAAGCCTCTGCTCTCTCATGTTCTCTGCGGTGGAGTATTTAAGGGAATCTTTTCTTATTCTCTTCTTTCACTTCTTTGAGGATGCCGAGGAATCTTTCAATGTCAGGATCGTAGCCACCGGCATTTTTAATGATTTTTCCTTCGGAGTCGGTGAAGATATAAAGTGGCTGTGCATTGAAGTTTGCAACAACAGCTTCGAAGTCGAGATTCTTTGCGCCCACAGTTTTTATTTTAGAACCATCGAATTTTGAAATGTATTTTTCATTCTCCGGCAATTCTCTTCTCTCATCTACGTAAAGCGATACCACCACAAAATCGTTGTGAAGGACATCACTTACTTCCTGCTTTGATAACACAGCGCTTTCCATCTTACGGCAGTTTGCACACGTGTGACCCGTAAAGTCTATCATAACAGGCTTCTTCATTTGCTTTGCAGCAGCAACGGCTTCATCAAAATCAAAAAAGGTTTCTACACCCGCGATCTCCGACGAAAAAATATCGGTATATCTTTTTGGCCTCGGGGCAGTTTTGTTTGCAGAGGTGTCGATCTTATTTGTTGATGTATCAGTAAGCCTGTTGTTTCGTATGAGTTTTTCCAGGTTGAAATCCTGTGTTTTATTTTCCGGCAACCATCCGCTGATGCCATTCAAAGGAGCGCCCCAGAGACCTGGGATCATATAAACAGTAAATGCAAGAGAAGCGATCGCAAAAAATAATCTTGGAACGGATAAGTAAGGATGACCGTAATCATTCAGCGGCAAATGGTCATCATGTTTCAGTTTTATTTTTCCCAGGAGATAAAATCCAAGCAGGCCAAAAATTATTATCCATGCAGCCAAGTAAACTTCCCTGTCTAAAATATGCCAGTGATAAACAACGTCTGCATTAGATAGGAATTTAAGCGCCATCGCGATCTCGATAAATCCGAATGACACTTTAATTGTATTGAGCCATCCACCTGATTTTGCAATTTTATTGAGCAGTCCCGGGAAGAATGCAAAGAACGCAAATGGTAATGCGATGGCGATCGAAAAACCAAGGAAACCCAGAAGCCCTGCCGCTCTTTCTTTTTGCTGACTTATTCCCTGTATGAGATTCCCGATAAAAGGGATCGTGCATGAAAAAGATACCAGCACCAAAGTAAGCGCCATGAAGAATATCCCGGTAATGCTATTGATGTTTGCTTTTGAATCTGCCTTATTTGTCCATGATGCAGGCAATGTAATATTGAAGGCGCCTAAGAATGAAATTCCAAAAACCATGAACAATGCAAAAACAAAAATATTAAACGGAGGACTGGAAGATACCTTGTATAAATAATCTCCGAAGATGATCGTCAGTAATCCACCGAAGACTGTAAATATTGCGATGATGGATAAAGAATAGATCAATGCATTCTTAATCCCATGAGCCCTGTTATCACTTCGCTTTAAAAAAAATGAAACTGTTACAGGGAACATTGCATAAAGACATGGTTGCAAAACAGAAATAAATCCCCAGCGCAAACCGTCTAAAAAAGTACCCATTAATGAACGGTGCACAACCGTATTTGAAGGATTTGTTTGTGCAAAAACAAAAAGTGTTGCAATGGAAAGGAAAACAGTAAGAAAGAAAAACTTTTTGTTCATCCGGCAAGTTAAAAAAATAGGATAACAAAATCGTTATCCATAAAATCATGTGCGATCATATCCGACCATAAATAATCACGTCTCATCACAGGTTGATCTCGAATGGAACCTCTTTCGGAGGAAGGCATTGCCTGTCGTTACATACCATATATTCAATTGAACCGGTAATTTTTTTTGTTCCGGGATTTGCCTTTATCACCTGCACAAAATCTACAGTGTTCTCAAAGAACATCTGGTTTGTCTTGAATTCTTTATCGTAAATAGTTTGCAGTTTCCCAACTTCCTTTGGCTCACCTATAGCTTTACTGCCGGTGATCTTTATGACAGTAGGTTCTGCACCACCATCAGGATTCTTTATCGAATAGATATGCCACTTTGCATCAAGGATAGCTTTTATCCGAACCTCGTATTGATCCTTACCTTTTTTTGTTGCCGTATAACTAAACTTCACAGGGTTTAATATCTGCGCCTGTGATGCGATTACAAAACAAAATGTAATGAGTGTAAAAAATATCTTCTTCATCTTACAAATTTACATGTCACTGCATGAATAACTAAAACGTTTCATCAAAACAGGGTCACTTTAACGTTAGTTTATAGAAAACAATTCTGTTAATATTTTCTTACCGTCTTCATTTCCCAAAACCTTGCTGCAAGCTCTTTCCGGGTGGGGCATCATACCAAAAACGTTTCGCTGTTTATTACATATACCGGCGATATTTTGTGATGCACCATTTGGATTGCTTTCTGCATTCACGTTTCCATCTTCATCACAATAACGGTACAGCACCTGGTTATTTTTATTCAACTCCTCCAATGTTTTTTCATCTGCATAATATCTTCCCTCACCATGAGCAACCGGTATCTTAAGACTTTTATTTTTTTCGCCTGTAAGAAAAATATTTTTACAAACGAATTGCATGTTTGCGTTTCGCAATAAAACTCCCGGCAGTAAACCGCTTTCGCATAAGATCTGGAAACCATTGCAAATGCCTAAAACTTTTCCGCCCCTGTTTGCAAACTCAATTACACTTTGCATCATCGGGCTGAATCTTGCAATTGCACCACATCTTAAATAATCACCATAACTGAAACCGCCAGGTAGTATAATGCAATCCTCTGTTGTAAACGATGAAAGGTCTTTATCCTTATGCCATAGTTCCACTACCTCCTGTTTCAACTCATTTTTCAAAGCATCAATAATATCCTGCTCGCAATTTGAACCGGGGAAATTTACTACACCAAACTTCATAGAAAATAATATTAGTTACAAAGATACTTTCAATAGGCAATAGGCAATGAGCAACCAAATCTGTAATCTACATATCCGCATATCTGCATATCTGCACATCTGCAACACATCAAACCACATAACTCATCGCGATCACAAATGCAACCATCAGCCAATGCAATACAAACGGGTACCATCTTTTTTGCGGATAAAAAAAAGCGCAGCCAATGTAAGCAGACAAAGGCACGGCAGTTAATATCCAGTATTCAAATTTATTTGTTGCATTTACAAAAGGAAACCCATGGCCCGGGTGAGCACGCCCACCCCGCCGCCGAGCGTCAGGCCGCCGACGCCGACCGTGGCACACGAGCCGCCGGCGATCGCGCGGCCCGCGCTCCCGATCGTGTCGTAGACCGGGGCGAGGGTCGCTCCCGCGCCGATGGTCGCCGTCCTGCCGTCGAGGCGCACGTCGGACAGCGGGCGGCAGTCGAGCACCAGGGCGCGCGGCGAGCCTCCCCCGGACCACCCGGGATAGCTGTGGCCGCCCGAGCGGACGGCGATCGGGAGGTCGTGGTCCTGGGCGAACGCGATGCCGGTGGCGACGTCCCGCGCCGACGCGACCGAGAGGACCGCGAGCGGCCGTTGCCCGTCGTACCGCGGGTTCTGGAGCAGCCGGACCCGGTCGTACGACGGGTCGCCCGGCCGCGCCAGCGTGCCCTCCACCGAGCGGCGGAGCCGACCCCAGTCGACCTTCAGCTCGCTCGGGGTCGCTGCCGGGGTGCCGGCCGGCGGCGCGGTCGGGCTCCGGGGCGGGGCGGTCGTCGGCGACCCGTCCGACGAGCACGCCGTCAGCGCGCCGAGCGCACCGACTCCGAGCACCGCGCGGCGCGTCCACGTCGTCATGGCCTCACGCTAGTCGCGAGCTGCGGTTCGAGTGGCCGTTGCACCGGTGCCGGCCTAGGGCCGTCGGTGGAACCGGACGCCGCCGGCCGACCACTCCACGTCGTAGCGCGCGTCGTGCGCGCGGTGGTGGTGGAACGAGCACAGCAGCACGCCGTCGTCGAGGTCGGTGCGTCCGCCCTCCGACCAGGGGTCCCCGGCGTGGTGCGCCTCGCACCAGGCGGCCGGGATGTCACATCCCTCGGCGGCGCAGGTCGGGTGCCGTACGGCGAGCGCCTTGCGCTGCGCCGGGACGAAGAACCGGCGTCGGCGCCCGACGTCGAGGACCTGGCTCGGCCCGCCCAGCACCACGGGCACGATCCCCGCGGTGCAGGCCAGGCGTCGGGCCTCGGAGGCGAGCATCGGCTCGTCGCCGACGTACGCGACCCCGTCGGCTCCACGGAGGACCTCGAGGTCGACGGTGACCAGCACCGTCGTCGCGTCGCCACCGTGCAGGGGCAGCCGGTCGGGGTCGACGGACTCGAGGAAGGAGGCGAAGGCGGCGCCCAGCCGCTCGTCGTACGGACGGCGGTCGTCGGGAGCCGCCCGGCGCGGGGACGCGAACGCATCGAGATAGGTCATCAGCCGGTCGCCGACGGCGTCGGCGACCCGGATCCGGAGGTCGGAGGTGCCGTCGCCGTTGCGCCGCCGACGGAGGAACGTCCGGTGTGCGGCCGCCCGGGCTTCCCGGTCGAGCAGCTGCTCCTCGAGCCGCTCCCCCACATCCGGCGCGACGACGTCCAGCACCCTGCGGCCCAGGATCCGCAGCTGACGCGGCCCGAACGTCGATGCCTCGCCAACCAGCCGAGCCTCGGCGGCCCGGCGCACCACTGCGCCGACCTCGTCGGGCAGGGAGTCAGTCGCGTGGATCACGACGCTCGCCTGGTCGACGTTGACCTCACCTCGGCGCAGCGCCCCGGCAGTCGCCCGGTGGTCGTCCAGCGAGCGGGCCAACCGGAGCCGACGGCGGCACTCAGCGGGGTCGCGCCGACCGTGGTGCGCCAGCCAGGCCGCCGCGTCGCGAGCGCCCTCCTCGATCGCCAGGTCGTCCGCGGCCGCGAGCACCCGCATCCGCAGCTCTTCGAGCCGGTCGAGCTCCTGGCTGAGACCGAGCAGCGCGGCCGACTTCTCCTCGGTCCGCATGAACATCGGATCCACGTCCGTCACGGCGTCCAATGCGGCGCCGATGGCAGCCGTGGCAGCAAGCACGGGGTGGACCCGGACCTCTGACTGGGACATGAACGCACTCTCGATCGACGGACGCCCGGGGACTGGAACCACACGGGACTTCACTCAACGTCGATGCCAGCGCGTCACCAGACGAGCGACGGTCGGGGACCGCAGGACTACTGCATCTACACCTATTCGATCATATGTTCGGACCGACGTCAAGCCACCCTCAGAACGGTGACGCCTGACGTTCCACCGCGTGTTACGCCGAGCGCCCTACGGGCGGCGCCGCCGCCGTGCTTTGAGAGCGACCATCCCGTCTGGGTCCAGGCGAGCTGACACTCGCACATCGGCGCATCGAGGAACGTAGCCGGAGCGGCGACGCTCCAACGACCGGGTGTACCACCACGGCGGACGAAGGTTGGACTTCCGCCGGTTGTGTGCACGACAGAGGGCCTGACCGTTGCTCACGATGGTGGGGCCGCCCCGCGACCAGGGATACACGTGGTCGACCTCGGTGGCATCCGCTCGACACCGTCCCCACGCAAGGAACCGGGCGTTCTCACATCGACCACCGGCGCGTTCCATGACGGCTTGCCGAGTTGCGAACCTGAACCCGCGCCACGGGTCGCGCCCTTGATGCATCCGTGGTCCGCGCCCCGGCATGGGACTACCCACGACGGCGAAGGTCACGACGATGAGAGTGAGCACAGGCAAGAACGGGCCCAACCCATCAAGCAGTGGCGCCAGCATTTCGCCCGTCACCCGACAGGAGCTTCCGCACGACCTGACCCACCCTCGGGCGGCTCGAGCAAGTTCTCCCAACCACTGTGGGGGTGGTACCCGCAGCTCAAGCACTCATCGTTCGGCGAGACCGGCCACCCGTTCGGAAGCGGGCCAGAGCACGTCGGGCAAAGTTCCATGATTCACCCGAGCAGAATCAGTTGCGGTGCGCCTCAGCCGATCGGTCGCTTTCCGCCTAGCCCAAGCGGTCCGGGTCGATGGACTGCAGGAAGGACACGAAGGCGGGGTCCGGGCGAATTCCAACGACCCCCTTCGGTACGACGAGCGGCTTCGAGCGACAGGCAACCCCTACTGCGAGCCCGTCTCCCGCAACCTGCCCGCGATCGGCTCGAGGCAGGTGACCAGCTCGTCGAGCTCGGCCGCGGTGAGCACGTCGTACGGCGCCTCCGCGAGGACGTCGGTCAGCGCCTCGACGCGGGCCTTCGTCGCACGTCCGGCGTCGGTGAACCGGCCGGAGGCGTCGACGAGGCCGCGCTCGCGCAGGCCGGCCATGAGAGCGGCGAGCCGGGGCGCGGGGAGGTGGTGGATGCGGCCGAAGGACTCCGCCGGGTGGATGCCCATGTCGAGGGCGGCGAGCACGTGCGCCTCGAGGCGGCCGACCTGCTCGGAGACCAGCGCGACGATGTGGCCGTCGCCCCGGTGCTCGCGCAGCATGTTGGCCGCGTGCCAGAGCCGCGTGACCGGCTCGGCCGGCATCGGCAGCGAGCGGAGGCCGGCGTACATGATCCGCCCCTCGACCGGCGCGCTGACGGAGGCCCGGGCGAGCAGCTCGGCGGCGCGCGCAAGCCCGGGGGTCTCGACGAGGTCGCCGAGGATCCGTCGCAGCGCCGCCACGCAGCCCTGCTGGCGGGCGGCGTGCGCCGCGGCGGGCGTGGTCGTCTCCCACACCTTCGGGATGTGCCGGGCGACCTCGCCCTCGCCGAAGTTGTAGAACGCCGCGTCGACCACCTCGGCCGGGACCCGGCCGAGCGGCGCGGAGCGCCCGGCGAAGTAGCCGTCCCAGTAGTTCGTGAACCCGAGCGCGGCCATCGCCTCGTTGGGCTCGTCGGAGAAGAAGTTGACCAGCGAGATCGGCTCGGTGAGGTCGAACATCCGGCGTGCGACGGGTTCCTGGTGCGGCATTTGCGTCATCTCCTTGGACGTACGGCGCCGGGAGGCAGCCTCTCACCAGTGCTACGAACGGCGGGAGGCCGACACGACAGCAGGACTCACGTCCACGGGTCGTCCCAGCGGCCGTCGGCCTGCGCCGCCTCGACCTCGGCGAGCCCGCCGGGGCGCATCCGTCCCTCGCCGATGAGGCGCCCGACCTTGGAGATGTTCAGGCGCGACCACTTCGAGCGGGGCCGGCGCCGGGTGTAGCGCTGGAGGTACGTCGCGTCGTCGCCCGCCCGTCGTACGGCGGAGACCCAGCCGAAGCAGAGCCCGACGTCGACGAGCTCGTCCGCGGTGAGCGACCCCGGCGTGACGCCCTTGCGGGTGAGCCGCAGCCACACGGCTCGCGTCTCGGGTCCGGCCGCCTCGAAGAAGGCCTCGACCTCCCCGACCGACGGGCGGTCGAGGACGGGCTCGTCGTCGATCAGCTCCATGGGAGCAACCTACGAGACCTCAGGAGTTGGCGGTGGCCTTGTCCTGCTCGGCCTTGAGCATGAGGGCGATGTCGATGAGCTGGTCCTCCTGGCCGCCGATGAGCTTGCGGCGGCCGGCCTCGAGGAGGATCTTCGCCCCGGACACGCCGTAGCGCTCGGCGGCGTTGCCGGCGTGCTTGAGGAACGAGGAGTAGACCCCGGCGTAGCCCATCATCAGCGTCATCCGGTCGAGCTGGCACTCCTCGGGCATGGCCGGCTTGATGACGTCCTCGGAAGCATCGACGATGGTGAGGAAGTCGATGCCTGTCCTCCAGCCGAGCTTGTCGCAGACCCCGACGAACGCCTCGAGCGGGGTGTTGCCAGCGCCGGCGCCGAAGCGGCGCACGGATCCGTCGATCTGGGTGGCACCCGCACGGGCGGCGATCACGGTGTTGGCGACCCCGAGGCCGAGGTTCTCGTGGCCGTGGAACCCCACGGTCGCCTCGTGCCCGATCTCGGCGACGACGGCCGCGACCCGGTCGGCGGTCTGCTCCATGACCAACGCCCCGGCCGAGTCCACGACGTAGACGCACTGGTTGCCGGCGTCGACCATGATCCGGGCCTGCTTGGCGAGCACCTCGGGCGGCTGGGTGTGGCTCATCATCAAGAACCCGACGGTCTCCAGCCCGAGCTCCCGGGCCAGCCCGAAGTGCTGGATCGAGGTGTCGGCCTCGGTGCAGTGCGTCGCGATCCGGCAGATCTGGCCGCCGTTGTCCTGCGCGGCCCGGATGTCGTCCTTCGTGCCCACCCCGGGCAGCATCAGGAACGCGATCTTCGCGCGCTTCGCGGTCTCGGCCGCGATCTTGATCAGCTCCTGCTCCGGGGTCCGGGAGAACCCGTAGTTGAACGACGAGCCGCCCAGCCCGTCGCCGTGGGTGACCTCGATGACCGGGACCCCGGAGTCGTCAAGCGCCTCGACGATGTCGTGGACCTCGGTCGCGGTGAACTGGTGCCGCTTGTGGTGCGACCCGTCACGCAGACACGTATCGGTCAGCCGCAGGTCCAGCCCGGAGTCCGGCGCGGTGTCGGACCAGACCCGGGCCAGCTTGTCGCGCTCGTTCATCGGGCTCCTCCGAGGATCGATCGGGCGATGTTCTGACCGACCTGCGTGGCCGCGGCGGTCATGATGTCCAGGTTGCCGGCGTACGGCGGCAGGAAGTCCCCCGCGCCCTCCACCTCGACGAACACCGAGACCTTCGTCTGCCCCCGGGTCGCCGGCGACGGGTCGTCGATCTGGGGCTCCTGGAGCAGCCGGTAGCCCGGCACGTACTCCTGCACCGCCTTCTCCATCGCGAAGATGCTCGCGACGATTGCGTCGCGATCCGCGTCAGGTGAGACCGCGCAGTAGATCGTGTCCCGCATGATCATCGGCGGCTCGGCCGGGTTCAAGATGATGATCGCCTTGCCCTGCTCCGCACCCCCGATGGACTCGACCCCCGCCGACGTCGTCCGGGTGAACTCGTCGATGTTGGCCCGGGTGCCCGGACCCGCCGACATCGACGACACCGACGCCACGATCTCGGCGTACGAGACCGGCGTGGCCCGCGAGACCGCAGCGACCATCGGGATCGTGGCCTGGCCACCACAGGTGATCATGTTGACGTTCATCGCACCGACATGCTCCTGGCCGTTGACCGGCGGGATCACCGCCGGCCCGACCGCGGCCGGCGTCAGGTCGACCGCCCGGATCCCGGCCTCCTCGTACCGCGGCGCGTACTCGCGGTGCACGTACGCCGAGGTCGCCTCGAAGATCAGGTCCGGCAGCACGTCCTGCTTCAACAACCAGTCCACGCCCTCGTGGGTCGACTCCAGACCCTGGGCCGCCGCAAGCCGCAACCCCTCCGAGGACGGGTCCACCCCGATCATCCACCGCGGCTCGATCACGTCACTGCGCAGCAGCTTGTACATCAGATCGGTGCCGATGTTGCCCGGCCCGACGATGGCGGCGGTCAGCTTGCTGGTCATCTGCTCACTCCTCGAAGGTGACGCTGAGCGGCGCGAAGCCGCTGATGGTCGCCACGACCCGGTCCCCCGGGGCGAACGGCACGAACGGGCCGAGGGCCCCGGACAGGATCAGGTGGCCGGCGCGCAGCGGGTCGCCGAAGCGGTGCGCCTGCACGGCCAGCCAGCGCAGCGCCTCCAACGGGTCACCGAGGCACGCGGCCCCGTTGCCCGCCGAGCGCTCCTCGCCGTTGATGGTCAGCGACATGGTGACGTCGCGCGGCTCCAGGTCGGACAGGCTGCGGCCGTCGCTGCCGACGACGAAGAGCCCGCTGGACGCGTTGTCGGCGACGGTGTCGGTGAAGCCGATCGCCCAGTCGGCGATCCTCGAGTCGACGATCTCGAGCGCCGGGAGCGCGATCTCGACGGCGTCGCGCACCAGGTCGATCGTGATGTCGGCCTCGTCGGCCGGGTCGATGTCCTTCGCGAGCACGAAGGCGACCTCGCCCTCGACTCGCGGCTGGAGCAGGGTCCGCATCGAGATCGGGTCATCGGTGCTGACGTCCATGTCGTCGAGCAGGTAGCCGAAGTCGGGCTGGTCGACCCCGAGCTGGTTCTGGACCGCCTCCGACGTCGCACCGATCTTGCGGCCCACGACGCGGGCGCCGCCCACGATCCGGGCCTGCACGAGACCCTGCTGCACGGCGTACGCCGCGGGGAGGTCGTCGGTGCCGATGAGGTCACGCACGGGCGCGCACGGCACCCCGCTGGCCTGTGCCTGGGACAGCCGCTCGACGGCGGCCCCGATGGCGTCCTGGTTGGTCACGGGACCAACAGTAGAACCTGTTACAGTTTCTCGCCATGACGACCCCCCTCCCCGAGGCCGTCGACGTCGTGGTGGTCGGCGCAGGCGGCGCCGGCATGACCGCGGCGCTCGCGGCGAAGGCCCGCGGCCTCGAGACCGTGCTGATCGAGAAGAGCGCGTACTTCGGCGGCTCGACCGCGCGGAGCGGCGGCGGCGTCTGGATCCCCAACAACTACGCCCTCGAGGCGGCCGGTCAGGGCGACGACCCCGAGCTGTCGAAGCAGTACCTGGACTCGATCGTCGGCGACGTGGTCCCGAAGGTCCGCCGCGACACCTACCTGGACCGCGGCCCCGAGGTCATGGACTTCATCAAGGACCAGACCCCGGTCCGGTTCACCTGGGTCCCGCAGTACGCCGACTACCACCCCGAGGCGCCCGGTGGCCGGCTCGCGGGCCGCTCGTCCGAGCCGATCCCCCTGGACGCACGGTTCCTCGGCGAGGAGCTCTCGCACCTGCACCCGCCGTACACCAAGGCCCCGGCGAACCTGATCGTCACCCAGGCCGACTACCGCAAGATCAGCCTCGGCCTGCGCACCGTCCGCGGGCCGCTGACGATGGCGAAGGTGCTGGTCAAGCGGCTGGTCAGCCTGATGCTCGGCCGCAAGATGTACGCGATGGGCAACGCGATCGTGATCGGCCTCCGCAAGGGCCTGATCGACGCCGACGTCCCGGTCCACTACGAGACCGAGCTGACCGGCCTCGTCCTCGAGGACGGCCGGGTCGTCGGCGTCCGGGTGCTCCGCGACGGGGTCGAGTCCGTCGTCCGCGCGCGGCGCGGGGTGATCCTGGGCAGCGGCGGCTTCGAGAAGAACCTCGAGATGCGCGAGAAGTACCAGCCCCAGCCGACCTCGGTCGACTGGACGACCGGCTCGCAGTTCAACACCGGCGGCGGCGTGCTGGCGGGCATCGCCGCCGGCGCCGACGTCGACCTGATGGACGACTCCTGGTGGGGCCCGACCATCCCGCTGCCGTCCGGCCCGTGGTTCTGCCTGGCCGAGCGCAACCTGCCCGGCTCGATCATCGTCAACCAGGCCGGCCAGCGGTTCATGAACGAGGCGCTGCCGTACGTCGAGGCCGTGCACGAGATCTACAAGGGCGAGGCGACCGGGGTCGGCCACGTGCCGGCCTGGATGGTCATCGACCAGCGCTACCGCAACCGCTACCTCTTCGCCGGGCTCTCACCGCGCCAGCCGTTCCCCGGCCGGTGGTACAAGCACGGCACCGTCAAGAAGGCCGACTCGCTCGAGGCCCTGGCCGCCGAGATCGAGGTCCCGGCGGACGCGCTGACGGCGACCGTCGAGCGGTTCAACGGCTTCGCGAGGACCGGCGTCGACGAGGACTTCCACCGCGGCGAGAGCGGCTACGACAAGTACTACTCGGATCCCACGGTCAAGCCGAACCCGTCGTTGCACACCATCGACCAGGGCCCGTTCTACGCGGTGAAGATCGTGCCCGGCGACCTCGGCACCAAGGGCGGCCTGGTCACCGACGAGAAGGCGCGGGTGCTGCGCGCCGACGGCTCGACGATCCCCGGCCTGTACGCCGCCGGCAACGTCTCGTCAGCCGTCATGGGCCGCACGTACGCCGGCCCCGGCGCCACCATCGGCCCCGCCCTCACGTTCGGCTACCTCGCCGCGGAGACCATCTCTGAGGGGAGCGCCTGATGCCCATCGACCCGGACGTCGCGATCGGCGCCGAGCTCGGCTCGCTCGACTTCACCTGGTCGGAGAGCGACGTGCTCCTCTACCACCTGGGCATCGGCGCGACCGACCTCTCGTACACGCTGGAGACCGCCGGCCTGCAGGTGCTGCCGTCGTTCGGCGTGGTCGCTCCGACCTTCCACGCCTCCGACCCGCCGCCGCTGGACCTGCCGGGCTGCGACATCAACCTCGCCCAGGTCGTGCACGGCTCGCAGTCGATCGAGGTCTCAGGTCCGTTGCCGACCTCGGGCTCGGCGACGGTCACCACCCGGATCAGCGAGATCTGGGACAAGGGCAAGGCCGCGGTGATCTGGCAGGAGGGCGTCGCGACGGCGCCGTCGGGCGAGCGGCTGTGGACCACGCGCTCGTCGATCTTCGTCAAGGGCGAGGGCGGCTGGGGCGGTGACCGCGGCACCTCCGCACCCGTCGAGGTCCCCGACCGCGCGCCGGACACGGACACGACGTACGACGTGACGCCCACGCAGGCGCTGCTCTACCGGCTCTGCGGCGACCGCAACCCGCTGCACGCGGACCCCGAGTTCGCGAAGGCGGCCGGGTTCCCGGCGCCGATCCTGCACGGGCTGTGCTCCTACGGGATCGTGCTGCGCACCCTCACCGAGGGCCTGCTCGACGGTGACGCGACGCGGGTGGCGGGCTTCGGCGTGAAGTTCGCCGGCGTGATCTTCCCCGGCGAGACGATGCGGGTGCGCGGCTGGCGCGAGGACGGTCGGATCGTCGGTGTCGCGAGCGTCGCCGGCGGCGATCGGGACGGTGCCCCGGTGCTCGCCGACGTGGTCCTGACGACCACCTAAGCCGCGTCTGCGAGCGTCCCCAAACACCCCACGACCGCGGCGCGACCGTGGCACAGTCTTCCCAGTCACACCGAGTGGGGAGCCCGATGTCAAAGACCTACGCGAGCAGCAAGAAGCTGCTGGCGCCGCAGTCCTCCGACGAGACGAAGCTCGACACCCCCGGGCCCGCGCATCCGGTCCCGCTGCCGGTGCGCCGGAGGACCGTCGACGACGCGAAGGACGAGGAGCAGGAGTCCGAGGGCGGCGACTACGTCGGCGAGGACCACAAGGACGACGGTGGCGGTGGCGGCTACGAGGAGGAGTCCGAGGCCGTCGAGTCCCAGTCCGAGTCCGAGTCCGAGGAGCACAAGGACGGCGGCGACGACGGTGGCGGCGGCACCAGCAGCGACCACGCCTACGCCCGTCACTCCGACCACGAGTCCGAGGGTGGCGGCGGTGGCGGCGAGTCGGAGAGCGAGGAGCACAAGGACGACGGCGGCGCCGGCGGTGGCAGTGCCAGCAGCAGGGCCAGCAGCGGTGCCAGTAGCAGCGTCAGCCACGCCCGGCACTCCGCCCACGAGGACGAGTCCGAGGGTGGCCAGTCCGAGGGCGAGGACCGCAAGGACGGCGGCGGGGGCGGCGACTACGAGGAGGAGTCCGAGGCCGTCGAGTCCCAGGCCGAGTCCGAGGAGCACAAGGACGGCGGCGACGACGGAGGCGGGGGCACCAGCAGCGACCACGCCTACGGCCGGCGCTCGGACCACGAGTCCGAGGGTGGCGGCGGCGAGTCGGAGAGCGAGGAGCGCAAGGACCCCGGCCCCTCACGCAAGAGCCGCAAGGGCCGCAAGGGGAAGAAGGGCAAGAAGTCCCGCTCGCGTCGGCGCTAGCGGGGCTCAGGCCGGCTTGCGGGCCAGCACGTAGAGACGCTCGGTGGTCTCGGCGCGGGCGGTGATCGGCCCGCGGCGGTACCACTCGACGTCGACCAGCCCGGCCGCCTCGAGGGCGGCGACGACGCCCTCTGTCTCGTGCAGGACGAAGTCGAGGTCGACCGGGACGTCGAACCACTCGTCGTGGTGTCGCACCTCGGCGCCGGCGTGCACCGCGATCAGCAGCCAGCCGTCCGGCGCGAGGGGCCGGGAGAGCGCCGCGACGGCGTCCGGCAGCTCGGAGCCGGCAAGGTGGATGAGCGAGTACCACGCCAGGACCGCCGACCACCCGGTGGCGGTGGTCGGTCGCATCAGCCGGTGCAGGTCGCCGACCTCGTAGCTGCCCTCCGGGTAGCGGGTGCGCGCCTGCGCAACCATGGCCGGGGACAGGTCGACACCGGTCGCGTCGGCGCCGGCCTCCGCGAGGTACGCCGTGATGTGGCCCGGGCCGCAGCCCACCTCGACGACGGGTCCCCCGTCGGCGTGACCGGCGACCCGGTCGAGCAGCCAGCGCTCGAACGGCAGGCCCGACACCTCGTTGACGAGCCGGTCGGCGTACGCCGCCGCCACCGCGTCGTACGACGAACGCACCCGGGCGTCGCGGGCCGCCGCGCCGTCGGCGAGCACGCTCTCGCGGTCGACGGCGGGCGCGACGTCGGCCGGAGCGGACGCGGACGCGGGCGGGTCGCCGAGCAGGTGCACCCACCGGCTGTCGCGATCGCCGCCGCGTCGCGGCAGCTCCGACACCAACCCCCGCTCGGCCATCCGGCGCAGCGTCTCCTCGACAGCGCCCCGGTCGGCGAACGCGTGCAGCCGCTCGGTGCGGCTCCTGAGCTCCCCCGGTGCCTGGGGACCGCGCAGGAGCAGGACAGTGACGAGCGCCCGCTCGTCCTCGGCGAGCCCGAGCCGCTCCTCGAGCGTCTGGTGGTACTTCAGGGTCCGGCGACCGGTGTCGGACCACACGATCCGCACCAACCCGGCGTCCTTGAGCCGCCGGGCCGTCTGCTCGACGGTGTGCTCGTCGTAGTCGGCGATCGGGTCGCGGCTGCTGGTCTGGTTGCAGGCGGTCCGGAGGGCGTTCAACGACAACGGGTACGACGCCGGCACGGTCACCTGCTTCTCCAGCAGGCTCCCGAGCACGCGCTGCTCCTCCGCGTCGAGCACGGGCAGGTCGGGCATGGTCCGACCCTACTGACCCGCCAGACTGTGCCCGTGCCCGGCGACCCGATCCAGCGACTGCTCGCCGACCCGCCGGCCCTCCCGGTGCGGGCGGGTCTCGGCGACCTCGCCGACGCGCTGCGGGCGGGCGGGGTCGCCGTCGTCCAGGCGCCTCCCGGCACCGGCAAGACCACGCTGGTGCCCCCGGCCGTCGCCGCGGTTGTCGACGGGCGGGTGGTCGTCACCCAGCCCCGCAGGATCGCGGCCCGGGCCGCAGCGCGACGCCTGGCCCAGCTGCTGGGCGAGCCGGTGGGCGGGACCATCGGCTACTCGGTGCGCGGCGACCGCGCCGTCGGCGCCTCCACCAGGATCGAGATCGTCACGACCGGCGTGCTGCTCCGCCGGCTCCAGCGCGACCCGGACCTGCCCGGGGTGGCGGCGGTCGTCCTCGACGAGGTCCATGAGCGGCAGCTCGACGCCGACCTGACCCTGGCGCTGCTCCTGGACGTGCGTGCCAGCCTGCGCCCCGACCTGCTGCTGGTCGCGATGTCCGCGACGGTGGAGGCGACCCGCACCGCAGCGTTGGTGGGAGGTACGCCGCCCGCTCCGGTCATCTCGGTCCCGGGGTCGCTGCACCCGGTCGCCGAGGTGTGGTGCCCGCTCCCGCCCGGAGTACGCCGCAGCGACGACCGCGGGGTGACGCCCCGCTTCCTCGACCACGTCGCCGCCTGCGTGCGCCGGGCCCTCAGCGAGCAGGGCGGCGACGTCCTCGTCTTCCTGCCGGGCGTCGCGGAGGTGTCCGGGGTCGTCGCCCGACTGTCGGGCGTCGAGGCCGACGTCCGCCCGCTGCACGGGCGGCTGCCGGCCCGGGATCAGGACCTGGCGCTGACCCCCGGCGAGCGCCGCCGGGTCGTCGTCTCCACGGCGGTGGCCGAGTCGTCGCTCACGGTGCCGGGGGTGCGGACGGTGGTCGACGCAGGGCTGTCCCGGGAGCCTCGCACCGACCATCGCCGGGGGCTCGCCGGACTCGTCACGGTGGGCGTGAGCCGGGCCGCCGCGGAGCAACGGGCCGGGCGGGCCGGCCGCGAGGCGCCGGGCGCCGTCTACCGCTGCTGGTCCCAGGCCGAGCACGCCCACCTGCCCGCCCACCCCGAGCCGGAGATCGCGACCGCGGATCTCACGTCGTTCGCCCTCGAGATCGCGAGCTGGGGCACCCCCGACCCGGCGACGCTCGCGTTGCTCGACCAGCCGCCGGCGGCCGCGATGGCCACGGCCCGGGCGACGCTGTCCGGGCTCGGTGCGGTCGCCGACGACGGGTCCGTCACGGACCGTGGTCGCGCGATCGCCGCCGTCGCGGCGGACCCGAGGCTCGCGCGTGCCCTCCTGGACGGCGCCGCGGCGGTCGGCGACCGACGTGCGGCCGAGATCGTGGCGCTGCTCTCGGAGGACGTGCGCGCCCCGGGCGGCGACCTGGTCGCGGCGCTGCGGGCCGTCCGGCGGGGTGGACCCGACGGCGGCTCCTGGGCAGCGGCGACCAAGCAGCTCCGTGCTTCCTTGCGCACCGAGCACGCCGGCGCAGCCGGGATCGGCGACGACCTGGCCGTCGGGACCGTGGTCGCCCTCGCGCATCCCGACCGCATCGCCCGGCTGCGACCCAGCGGCACGTCGTACCTCCTCACCTCGGGGACCGGCGCGGTCCTGCCCGCCGGCTCGGCCCTCGCCGGTCAGCCCTGGCTGGCGATCGCCGACGCGGACCGGCGGCCCGGAGTCCGGGACGCCACCGTGCGCTCGGCAGCGCCCATCAGCGAGGACGTCGCCCTCGAGGCGGCCACCGCGCTGTGGCACGAGGCCGAGGAGGTCGCCTGGTCCGAGGGCCGCGTCGTCGCCCGCCGGGTCGTGGCCCTGGGCGCGATCGAGCTCACCTCGGCCCCGATCGCCGACCCGGCGCCCGCACTGGTCGCGGAAGCGGTGCGCGAGGGCCTCCGCCAGGAGGGCATCGCGCTGCTCCCCTGGAGCGAGGCCGCGACGGCACTGCGCCGGCGGATGGCCTTCCTGCACCGGGCGATGGGCGAGCCCTGGCCGGACGTCTCGGACGACGTGCTGACGGCGAGCCTCGAGGACTGGCTCGGTCCGGACCTGGCCCGGATCCGGGGCACCCGTGACCTGCGCCGGATCGACGTCCTGACCGCGCTGCGCCGCCTGCTGCCGTGGCCGGACGCCGGCCGGCTCGACGAGCTGGCCCCCGAGCGGGTCCGGGTGCCGAGCGGGTCCAGCGTGCGGGTCGAGTACGACGGGGATCAGCCGGTCCTCGCCGTACGCATCCAGGAGGTCTTCGGCTGGTCGGCCACCCCGATGCTGGCAGACGGCCGGGTGCCGCTCCTGCTGCACCTGCTCTCCCCCGCGCGCCGACCCGCAGCGGTCACCGCCGACCTGGCGTCCTTCTGGGCCACGGGCTACCCGCAGGTCCGCTCCGAGCTGCGCGGGCGCTACCCCAAGCACGCCTGGCCGGAGGACCCGACCACCGAGCCGCCGACGCGCGGAGTACGCCGGGGCTAGCGGCTCCCTCCGGACATCAGCGTGGGGTCCAGGAAGGCGTCGAAACCGACGATCAGGCCCGTGTCGTCGAACGACAGGATCGAGACGCTGTGCGCCAGGAACGCGCCGATCTCCTCGTCCCAGACGTACTTCTCGACGGCTGGCTGGCCGTTGGCCGTCGTGGTCCGGCACGACCAGCGTCGCCCGGGACGCAGGGGTGCGGTGGCGATGAACTCGGTCACGGCGCCGCGACCCGCGAACCACTCGCCGAACGGCGGCATCGACATCACCACGTCGTCGGCGAGCAGGGCCACCACCGCGTCGACGTCGGTGCGTTCCCACGCCGCCATGAACGCGGCCACCGTGGCCTGGACGCGCTCGTCACCCAGGTCGCGGAGCACCCGCTGCTGGCTCCGGTCGGGCAGCCGTTCACCCATCGCCGTGCGGGCCCGTTGGAGGGCGCTGTTGGCGGCGGCCGTCGTCGTGTCGAGCGCGGCCGCGACCTCGGCGGCCGGCATCGCGAGCACGTCGCGCATGACCAGGACCGCTCGCTGGAGCGCCGGCAGCTGCTGGAGCGCGGCCACGAACGCGAGCTCGACCGACTCCTTCTGCTCGTAGACGGCGTCGACGGGCGACGACTCCCAGACCAGGCCGGCCCCCGGCAACGGTCCCAGCCACACGGTCTCGGTCAGCGGTGCGCCCACGCCGAGCGCCGGGTCGTTGGCCGGGGACAGGTCGACCGGTCGCAACCGCCGGCCGCGGCGCTCGATCTCCCGCAGACACACGTTGGTCGCGACCGTGTAGATCCAGGTGCGCAGCGCGCTGCGTCCCTCGAAGCGGTCCAGGCTCCGCCAGGCCCGGATCAAGGTCTCCTGGACGGCGTCCTCGGCGTCGTGCGAGGAGGCGAGCATCCGGTAGCAGTGCAGCAGCAGCCCCGGTCGCAGGGGCGCGACGAGCGCGTCGAAGGCCACCGAGTCGCCGCCGCGGGCGGCCTCGAGCAGGTCGGTCTCGTCGATCGCCGTCATGAGGACCTCCCCTCGAAGATCTCCCCGTAGTGACCGAGGATCCGTGCGGTTCGCTGCTCCGGCTGATCCTCGCACCGATCACCGACGGTCTGGGCGAAGCGCTGGAAGGCCGGCAGCTCGCGCAGCGCCCCGCTGTCGCCCTCGACCTGGTGCATGAAGGTGACGCCGTCGTCCAGCACGTGCGACTGGTAGGCCACGCCCGGCGGCCGCACCTCGGCGAGCTCGGCGAACACGGCCCGGACGAGCCGCTCGTTCTCCTCCGCACACTCGGGCCGGACCCGGTAGCGGATCACGAGCCGGCTCACGACGCCACCGCCACGGCGGGCAGGACGACGCGGCGCCGGGCCGGCAGGGCCAACCCGACGACGGCACCGACCGCGGAGAGTCCGGCGGCCGTGAGGATCGCCGGCCCGAACCCGTCCACGAACTGCTGGGGCGACCCGTAGCCGCCGTACGCCCCGAACACCGCGACCGTCACCGCGATCCCGAACACGCCGCCGAGCTCGCGCATGGTCGCGTTGATCCCGGCGGCGGTCCCCACGTCGCGGTCCTTGACCGCGGAGACGACCGCACTCTGGCCGCAGGGCACCGCCATCGAGACGCCGATGCCGCCGATCACGAACGGCCCGAGGACGTCGAGGTAGCCCGAGCCGGTGTCGACCGTGCCGGCGATCCAGAGCATCGCGCCGGCCTGGATCGCCAGGCCGGTGGCGAGCAGCGGGCGTTCGCCGATCCGGTCCGCGAAGGCTCCGGCCACCGGAGCGACGAGCACGAACGTCCCGGTCCAGGCCATCAGCCGCAGTCCCGCACCGAGCGGGCTCTCGCCGAGCACGACCTGCAGCAGCTGCCCGTAGAAGAAGACCGCGGAGAAGAGCGACGCCAGCGTGAGGAAGGCGGCGAGGTTGCCGACGGTGAAGCCGCGACGGGCCAGCAGGCTGCCCGGGACCAGCGGATGGCTGGCCCGGCGCTCCCACCCGACCAGCGCCACGAGCAGCAGGAGGCCCGCTGCCAGCGCGGCCACGACCTCGGGCGCGCCCCAGCCGACGGTCGCGCTGCGCACCATGGCCCACACGAGCGCGAAGCAGCCGCCTGCGAGCAGTGCGACGCCCGGCAGGTCGAGGGTGCTGTCCGGGACCCGGCTCTCCGGGACGAACCGCAGCACGAGGGGTACGGCGAGCAGCCCGATCGGCACGTTGATCCAGAAGATCCAGTGCCAGTCGAGGCCCTCGAGCACCAGCCCGCCGACGAGCGGCCCGCTGGCGACGGCGATGCCGGTGACGGCGCTGTAGAGGCCGACCGCCTGGCCACGCCGCTCCGCGGGGAAGGCGCTCGTCAGCAGCGCCAGCCCGAGGGTCAGCAGCAGCGCCGCTCCCGCGCCCTGCGCGGCGCGCATCGCCACCAGGGCGTCCGCGTTCGGGGCGAGCGCGCACCCGACCGACGCGACGGAGAAGATCGCCAGGCCGGCCGCGTAGCAGCGCGCCCGCCCGAGCCGGTCGCCGAGCACGGCGGCCGGCACCAGCAGGACGGCGAGGGTGAGGTTGTAGGCGTTGACCGTCCACTCGAGCTGCGGCAGGGTCGCGCCGAGGTCGGTGCGGATCGTCGGGATCGCGGTGGTGACCACGAGGGTGTCGAGGGCGGCCATCAGGGAGCCCAGGGCCGTGAGCACGATGACCCACCGCCGGTGTCGAGCGTCGAGCATGAGGTCCTCCAGGAGAGTGGCAGCCTGGGTTGCTGCCTTCTCCCCTGTGATCCGCCCGCCGCGGCTAAGTCATCGCGTCACCCGGAACGTCTTCTTCAGGGTCGCCGTCGAGTCGTCGCCGGCGTACACGTCGATGGCGCCGGTCTCGACGACGAACCTGCCGCGGTTGTCGTAGAAGCCGAAGTCGCTCGAGTCGAGGGTGAACCGCACCCGCTTCGACTGGCCGGCAGCCAGGCTGACCCGCTCGAAGCCGCGCAGCCGTCGCACGGGCTGCGAGATGCTCGCCACCGGGTCGTGCAGGTAGAGCTGCACGACGTCGTCGCCCGCGACGGCACCGGTGTTCGTGACGGTCACCGACGCGACCACGCTGCCGCTGCGCCGGACCGTGCTCCGGTCGAGCCTCAGGGCGGAGACGTCGAACGTCGTGTAGCTCAGCCCGAAGCCGAACGGGAAGAGCGGGTCGCAGGAGCGCAGGTCGCGGTAGCGCGAGTCGTACTTCTGGGTGACGTCGCACGGCCGGCCGGTCGGCTCGTGGTTGTAGTAGATCGGCACCTGGCCCAGCGACTGCGGGAACGAGACCGGGAGCTTGCCGCCCGGGTTCACCTTGCCGAACACCACGTCGGCGACGGCGTTGCCGGCCTCGGTCCCCGGGAACCATGCCTCGAGCACCGCCGGGGCCGCGTCGACGACGCGGGAGAGGGTCAGCGGCCGGCCGTTGAGCAGCACGACCGCGAGTGGCTTCCCCGTCGCCGCCACCGCGTCGATCAGGTCCTCCTGCCGGCCCGGGAGGTCGAGCGTGGAGCGCGAGGTCGCCTCCCCGCTCATCTCCCGGGTCTCGCCGACGACGAGCACGACCTGGTCGGCGGCCTGGGCGGCCGTGACCGCGGCCGCGAAGCCGGAGTCGGAGGGGCAGTCGTCCGCGGGGTCGTAGGCGGGCGGCTCCTCGTTGCTGAGCGAGCACCCGGGGGCGTACGTCGTCGTCCCCGACGACGCAGCGGTGATGCCGGTGCGCACGCTCACGGCGTCGCCGTCCTCGCCCTTGCCCCACCAGGGACCGAGCACGTCGTGCTGGTCGTCGCCGAGCGGGCCGATCACCGCGGTGTTCTTGGAGCTGTCGAACGGGAGCGTGCCGTTGCGGTTCTGGAGCAGCACCATCGACCGGCCGGCGGCGGTGCGGGCGGCCTTCCGGTCGGCCGGGGTCACGAAGCTCGCGGGGTCGGCGGCCCTGGACTGGTCGACGTACGGGTGCTCGAAGAGCCCGGCGCGGAACTTCACCCGCAGGATCCGGCGCACGGCGTCGTCGAGCCGCTTCCTCGAGATCCGGCCGTCGGCGAGCAGCTGCTTGCCGTAGTCGCGGATGTTGGTGCTCACCATCTCGGAGTCGGTGCCGGCCATCAGCGCGTTCGCGCCGGCGCTCGGCCCGTCGGCGGCGGTGCCGTGGCCGCACGGCCCCTCCGCGGGCTTCTTCGGCGGGCACGCGCGAGTCTCCGCGACGGCCGTGTAGTCGCTCTCGATGAACCCGTCGAAGCCCCACTGCCGCTTGAGGATCGTGGTCTCGGTGTAGGGGTTGGCACAGCCTGGGACGCCGTTGATCGAGTTGAAGGAGCACATCACCGTGTCGGCGCCGGCGTCGATCGCCGCCTTGAACGGCGGCAGGTAGAGGTTGCGGAGGCGCTGCTCCGAGAGGTCCGTGGTGTTGTAGTCGCGGCCGCCCTCGGGCTGGCCGTAGCCCACGAAGTGCTTGACGCTCGTGACCGCCCGGTCGGGCTTGCCGTAGTCGGCGCCCTGGGCGCCCTTGACCCGGGCCGCTGCCATCGCGGACCCCAGGTAGGGGTCCTCGCCGTTGCCCTCGACGATCCGGCCCCAGCGCGGTTCGTGGGAGACGTCGACCATCGGGCTGTAGACCTGCTTGATGCCGACGGTCGTCGACTCACGCGCGCCGATGCGGGCGTCCGTGCGCGCCACCCGCGGGTCGAAGGAGCTGGCGGCGCCGAGCGGCACCGGGAAGATCGTGCGGTAGCCGTGGATCGTGTCGTAGGCGAACAGGATAGGGATGTGCAGGCGCGACTGCCGGACCGCGATGTGCTGGAAGTGGTTGATCCTCGCGGGGTCGGTGAGGCTGAAGACCCCGCCGACCCCGGCCTTCGCGTCGGCGTCGGTGATCTGCCCGTCGGAGAGCAGCTGCACCTGCTGCAGCTTCTCCCGCGTCGTCATCTTCGCGAGCAGCCGGTCGACCCGGCGCTCGATCTGCCGGCTCGGTGCCTGGCGGGTCGGGGCGAGCGCCGCCTCGTCCGCCGAGCGGGCGGGCGCGAGCACGCTGCTCGCCGTCGCCGTACCGCTCACTGCTACTGCCATGACCGCGCCCAGGACCGCGATTCGTCGCATCGGTGGAACCTCCGTCTGCCCGCACCCGAGGCGGACTGCCGAACCCCTTCCCCGTGACGGAGGTCACAAACGGGCGAGCGGCAGGAAGACGTCGTCGACGATCGCCACCAACGTCTGGTCGGGCACCCGCCCGAGCGTCATCAGCGCCTCGTGCCGGAAGAGGTCGAAGGCGAGGGTCCGCACGCGGGGCGTCATCGCCTCCGCGCGGACCTCGCCGCGCTCGATCGCCTTCTCGACGATCGTGTCGAGCAGCGTCGGTCCTTCGTCGACCACCAAGCGGCGCAGGTCTGCGGGCGCCGTGCCGGTCTCCTGGAAGTAGCCCCCCATGAAGGCGATCATCAGGGCCATCAGGCCGACCCGGTTGGCGTTCGTGTGCCGGAGCACCGCCAGCATGTCCTCGCGCAGGCTCCCGGTGTCGGGGAACGTCGCCTTGTTGCGGCGGCCGACGAAACGGATCGCGGCCTCGACGAGCTCGCGCTTGGTCGCCCACCGGCGGTAGACGACGGTCCGGCTGGTCCCGGCGCGCTGCGCGACCGCGTCGATCGTGAGCGCGCCGTAGCCCACCTCGGCGAGCTCGTCCCAGGCCGCCTCGAGGAGCGCGGTCTCCAGCTCCTCGCCCCGTCGGCGCCGTGCGGGCTCGGTCTCAAGATCCATTTGCGTATCTTATCGGCCCGGCCTACGATCCTCCAAGACACAGTCGTGTATCTAATCTCTGGAGCGCACATGTCCCAGCAGACCGCCGCGGTCACCACGCCCGCAGCCCTGGACCCCCAGCTGAAGCGGATCGCCGCAGCGGTGATCACCGGAGCCGTCGCCGTCATCCTCGACACCACGATCGTGAGCGTCGCGATCCACGAGCTCGGCAACGCACTGGACGCCTCCGTGAGCACCATCCAGTGGGTCAGTACGGCGTACCTGCTCGCGATGTTCGTCGCGATCCCGTTCTCGGGCTGGGCGCAGAGCCGGCTCGGCGCGAAGCGGCTCTGGCTGGTCGCGCTCACGCTGTTCCTGCTCGGCTCCGTGCTCTGCGCCTTCGCCTGGAACGTCGAGAGCCTGATCGCCTTCCGCGTCGTCCAGGGCCTCGGTGGCGGCGTGATGATGCCGCTGATGACGACGATCCTGATGCAGGCCGCGCACGGGCAGAACGTCGGCCGGCTGATGGCGGCGGTCAGCCTGCCCGCCGCCCTCGGGCCGATCCTGGGCCCGGTCATCGGAGGCGTGATCCTGAGCTACCTGTCGTGGGAGTGGCTCTTCCTGGTCAACGTCCCGCTCTGCCTGGTCGGGTTGTTCCTGGCCGTGCGGCTGCTGCCGGCCGACCGCCACACGGTGCGGCCGGTGCCGTTGGACGTGGTCGGGATGCTGCTCATCTCCCCCGGTGTCGTCGCGGTCATCTACGGCCTCTCCAACGTCGGCGGCGAGGGCGGCTTCGGCCGCACCGACGTGCTCGTCCCCGTGGTGGCCGGCCTCGGCCTGCTCGCGGCGTTCGCGGTGTGGTCGGTGCGCGCCGGCGAGCGCGCGCTGGTCGACGTACGCCTCTTCCGGCACCGGGCGCTCACGTCCTCCACGGTGCTGCTCTTCCTGGCCGGCCTCGGCCTGTACGGCTCCATGCTGCTGCTGCCGCTCTACTGGCAGGAGGTGCGCGGCGAGGACGCCCTCGGCGCCGGTCTGTTCCTGATCGCCCAGGGTGTCGGCGCGCTGGCGTCGAGGACCCTCGCCGGTCGCCTCACGGACACGATCGGCGGCCGCTGGGTGGCGGTGGGCGGCTTCGCCGTGCTCGCTGTGGCCACCATCCCGTTCGCCTTCGTCACGGCGACCACGAGCGAGGTGTTCCTGATGGGGGCGCTCCTCGTCCGCGGTCTCGGCTTCGGCGCCGTCACCATCCCCCTGATGACCGGCGCCTACTACGGCCTCGAGCGGGACGAGATCCCGCACGCCAGCATCATCACCCGGGTCGCGATGCAGCTCGGGGGGTCCTTCGGCGTCGCCGTGCTCGCGGTCATCCTGACGAGCAGCGCGGCCGGGGCCACCTCGGTCGCCGACATCGCCGACGCCTTCGACGTCGCGTTCTGGTGGGCGATCGGCTTCACGTTCCTCGCCGTCGGGCTGTCGTTCCTGCTGCCCGCGCGGCCGAAGCCCGCGCTCAGTGACCCGCGAGCCAGGTGACGGCGCCGAGCTCCGGGTCCCAGCGGCGCAGCTCGGTGAGCGACAGCACCACGTCGTCGTGACCGAGCACGTCGACCGCCCGCTGCGCGGCGTCGCGGTCCAGGCGGCGGGCCAGGGTGAGGTGCGGGAGCCAGCCGACGTGCTGGCGGTCCGGGACCTGGACGCGCACGGCGAGCACCCGGCGTACGACGTCGTCCTCGATGTCGAGCACCCTGGCCACGGTGACCCGTCGGCCACCGAGCAGCACCAGCCCCGCCGTCCGCGCGCGCGCCGGGAGCATCGACCCGAGCCGGGCGCGGGCCACGTCGATCGCGCTCTCGGGCAGCGCCGGCGCCGACACCACCGTCACGTGCGGCGTGTTGGTGGCGCCGCGGTGGTCGAGCTGCGAGGGCAGCCCGGCGTCGTGCAGCGCCTGCCAGTCGCGGAGCACGACCTCGCGGCCGGCCTCGTCCGGCACCAGCTCGAGCGCATGCAGACGGGGCATCAGACCGACGCCTGGACGCGTGCTTCCACCATGCCCCGAACCTAGCGATACTCCGGGCATGACCCTCCTCGACAGCTGGACGCAGTCCTCGTACGCCGCCGACGGGGTCACCCACCCGACGTACCGCAAGGGCAGCGGCCCCGGCGTCATCGTCATCCACGAGATCCCCGGGATCACGCCGGACGTGATCGCGTTCGCCGAGGAGGTCGTCGCCGCCGGCCACACGGTCGTGCTGCCGCACCTCTTCGGGACACCCGAGCGGCCGATGACGCTCGGCTACGTCGGCCAGGTGTTCCCGAAGGTCTGCGTGAGCAGGGAGTTCACGACGATGGCGACCGGCCGGACCTCGCCCGTCGCCGGCTGGCTCCGCTCGCTCGCCCGGGACCTGCACGGCGAGCTCGGCGGTCCGGGCGTCGGGGCGCTCGGCATGTGCTTCACCGGCGGGTTCGCGCTCGCGATGATGGTCGACACGTCCGTCGTCGCGCCCGTGCTCGCCCAGCCGTCGCTGCCGTTCCCGGTCGGCAGGAAGCGCGCCGCCGACCTCAACCTCTCCCCCGCCGACCTCGCCGACGTCCGGGCCCGTGCCGCCGGCGGCTGCCAGGTGCTCGGGCTCCGCTACCGCGACGACGTCGCCGTCGGCACCCGCTTCGACACCCTCACCGAGGAGATCGGCGACGCCTTCATCCGGGTCGAGTTCGACGGGAAGGGCCACTCCACGCTCACCGAGCACCGTCAGCAGGAGGGCGTCGACCGGGTGCTGGCCTTCTTCGCGGAGAAGCTGTACTGACTGTCGAGTCGGGACTTCTGGTCACTCGAGTCGTGAGAAATGGCCGGACTCGACTGACCACCTGGCCGGACTCGACTGACCACGTGGCCGGACTCGACCTCAGACGGAGAGGATCAACCCGCTGGTCGGGACGCCCGTACCGGCGGTGACGACGAGGTGCTCGATGTCGGCGACCGGGTTGACCGAGGTGCCGCGGATCTGGCGAACCCCCTCGGCGATGCCGTTCATGCCGTGGATGTAGGCCTCGCCGAGCTGGCCGCCGTGGGTGTTGAGCGGGAACGCGCCATCGACCTCGATCGCCCCGTCGGCGATGAACCCGGGGGCCTCGCCGCGGCCGCAGAACCCCAGCTCCTCGAGCTGCATGAGCACGTACGGCGTGAAGTGGTCGTACAGGATGCCCATCCGCATGTCGCCCGGTCCCAGCCCGGACTGCCGCCACAGCTCCCGGCCCACCACGCCCATCTCCGGGATGCCGATGTCGTCGCGGTAGTAGGACGTCATCACGAACTGGTCGGAGCCGCTCCCCTGGGCCGCCGCCGCGATGTACGCCGGCTTCTGCTGGAGGTCGCGGGCCCGCTCGGCCGAGACCACGACCAGTGCGACCGCACCGTCGCTCTCCTGGCAGCAGTCGAGCAGGTGCAGCGGGTCGACGATCATCCGCGAGGCCTGGTGGTCCTCGATCGTGATCGGCCGTCCGTAGAAGAACGCATTGGGGTTGGTGGCCGCGTGCCGGCGGTCGGCCACGGCCACGGCGCCGAAGTCGGCCGAGGTCGCGCCGTACTCGTGCAGGTAGCGGGTCGCCTGCATCGCCACGGTCGCTGCCGGCGTGCCGAGACCCATCGGGTAGGACCAGGCGTTGTCGAGGCCGTTGGTGTTGACCTGGGTCGCCGCGGCGACCGAGAACTGGCCGAAGCGCGACTCCGAGCGCTCGTTGAAGCCCCGGTAGCAGACGACGACGTCGGCGACGCCGGTCGCGACCGCCATCGCGGCCTGCTGGACGGTCGCGCACGCGGCGCCACCGCCGTAGTTGATCCGGCTGAAGAACCGCATCTCCTTCATGCCGAGCTCGCGCGCGACGGCGATCTCCGAGGAGGTGTCCATCGTGAACGTCGTCAGGCCGTCGACGTCGGCGGCCGTCAGGCCGCAGTCGGCCAGGGCGTGCTGCACCGCCTCCACGGACAGCTGCAGCTCCGACCGTCCGGACGCCTTCGAGAACTCGGTGGCGCCGATGCCGGCGATCGCGGTCTTCCTGTACAGACTCACGCGATCGCCACCTTCACGGTGCCGGTCACGTGGTCACCGAGCGAGACCCGGCCGACGACGTCGATCGTCGCGATCCCGTCCTGGACGTGCTCGACGGTGCCGCTGAACGTCAGCGTGTCGTAGGGGTGGGCGGGAGCGCCGAGGCGGATCGAGATCCCCTTGAGCTCGGCGTCCGGGCCGAGCCAATCGACGACGTACTTCTCGACCAGGCCGTTGCTGGTCAGGATGTTCATGAAGATGTCCTTGGACCCGGCCGCCTGGGCGATGTCGCGGTCGTGGTGGACGTCCTGCCAGTCCCGGGTCGCGATCGCGGTGCTCACGATCGTCGTCGGCGTCATCGGCAGGCTCCACTCGGGGATCTGCTCGCCGGCGGTCAGCGTCCTCATCAGGCCCTCTTCCACACGGGGAGCGTCAGCTCGTCGTCGATGCGGCGGTAGTCCACGCGCAGGCGCATCCCGATCTCGATCTCGTCGTCGGCCACGTCCACGACCTCGCCGACCATCCGGACGCCCTCGTCGAGGTCGACCAGCGCGATGACGATCGGCAGCTCCTTGCCCGGCACGGGCGGGTAGCGGTGCACGACGTACGAGAAGACGGTGCCGGTGCCGGCCGCGACGACGTGGCCGCGGTCGAACCTTCCGCACTCGACGCAGGTGGGACCGGGCGGGAAGCGGAGTGCGCCGCAGGCGTTGCACTGCTGGATGCGCAGCTCGCCCGCCGCCGTACCGTCCCAGAAGAACTGCGAGTCGCGACCCATCATGGGCCGGATGACGCCCGTGCTCATCAGCGCTCCTTCGGGATGAACTTGAGCACCCGGAAGAGCATCGTGGCGACCTTCTCGTCGCCTGAGTACCAGGTGTTGCGCGAGGTGACGAAGTAGCCGACGCCCATCGCGGTGTTCTTCGGGCCGGCCACCGACTCGAGCGCGGTGGTCACGCGGAGCTGCTCCCCGACGCGCAGGTAGCGCTCGTAGGTCTGCTCGCAGTTGGTGCCCAGCACGGCCGTGTAGCCGGCGTCGGTGAGGATCTCCATCATCGTGCTCAGCGGATCGTCGCTGGGGCGCCGCCGACCGAGGCCGGGCATCGTCCACACCTGCGCCATCGAGGGCGGCGCCTCACCGGTGCGGAAGCGCTCGTTCTCGTAGCCCATCGCGTCCAGCCAGGTGCCGATCGTCGGCTGGTTGACCTCGTACGGCGCCTGCGACTCCGACGCCTCGCCGAGCGCCTTGATGCGCTCGGCCTCGGCCATGATCGTCTCGTGGCTCGCGCCCGTGATCGACTCCGTGCTCATCGCGGCACCCGCGGCAGCCCGAGGCCGAACATCGCGATCAGCTCGCGCTGCACCTCCTGCACGCCGCCACCGAAGGTGAGCACCAGGTTGCGCTTGGCCTGCCCGTCCAGGTAGGTCATCAGGTCGCGGGTCTCCTTGTCCGAGGGGTCGCCGTAGCGGTGCACGATGCCGACCAGGTCGGCGGCGAGGTGCTGCACCTGGTCGGCCGCGAAGACCTTCGACGACGAGGCGTCGCCGACGGAGATCTCGCCCACCGCGGCGGCGCGGGCGACCTCCCAGTTGAGCAGCTCGTTGACCCGGAAGACCGCGGTCACCTCGCCCATCACCCGGCGTACGTCGGGGCGGTCGATCACCCCCGCCTTCGTGGCCCAGTCCGCGACCCGGTCGCGCAGGCCCTCGAGGCGTCCGGCGGGGCCGAGCATCACGCGCTCGTGGTTGAGCTGGGTGGTGATCAGCTTCCAGCCCTGGTTCTCCTCGCCGACGAGCATGTCGACCGGCACCCGCACGTCGTTGAAGTACGTCGCGTTGACGTGGTGCGAGCGGTCGGCGGTGATGATCGGCGTGAACGAGTAGCCGGGGTCGGTCGTGTCGACGATCAGGATGGAGATGCCCTTGTGCTTCGGGGCGTCCGGGTCGGTGCGCACGGCCAGCCACAGGTAGTCGGCCTGGTGACCGCCCGTGGTCCAGAGCTTCTGGCCGTTGACGACGTAGTGGTCGCCGTCCTTCTTGGCCGTCGTCCGCAGCGAGGCGAGGTCGGTGCCCGCGTCGGGCTCGCTGTAGCCGATCGCGAAGTGCACGTCGCCGGCCAGGATCCGCTTCAGGAACATGTCCTTCTGCTTCTCGGTGCCGTACTTGATCAGCGTCGGCCCGACCGTCTGCAGCGTCACCGCCGGCAGGTGCACGTCGGCGCGCTGCGCCTCGTTGGCGAAGATCGTCTGCTCGATCTCGCCGAGCCCGTGCCCGCCGTACTCCTTGGGCCAACCGACGCCCATCCAGCCGTCGTCGCCCATCTGGCGCACCACGCGCTGGTAGGTCTCGCCGTGCCGGTCGAGCGCCATGTCCCGGTGCTCGTTGCCGTCGGCCAGGCCGGTGAAGTACGCCCGCAGCTCGGCCTTCAGGGCGCGCTGCGCCTCGGTGAGCTCGAGGTTCTTGGTCGCCGCGTCCTCGACCGGCACGTCGACGGCCTGCACGTCGAGGGCGTGCACGATGTCGGTGACCCAGGAGAAGTAGCGGTGCATCGGGTAGGTGATGTCGACGCCCATGCCGCCGTGCAGGTGGTGGCAGGTGCGCGTCGCGCCCGGCGCCTCGTGGCAGACCCAGTACGCCGCGACGGCGAGGTCGTCGGCGCCGTCGATGCCGTTCGAGACCCGCCAGACCGCGTTGTCGGCGGCCAGGTCGAGGGTGCGCGAGGTGATGTAGACGTCGGCGATCTGCATCGCGACCGCCTGGAACTCCGCCAGCGACCGGCCGAACTGCGTGCGCCCCTTGATGTACGTCGCGGTCAGGTCCCGGGCACCGCCCACCAGGCCGGCCGCCGTGACGGCCAGTCCGGCGACCGCCAGGTCGCCGAGCACCCGTGCCGCGTCGGCGCCGGGCAGCAGCTCTGCGGGGGCGCCGTCGAGCACGACCGTGTGCTGGGTGGTGCCGTACGACGAGCCCGACTCGAGCAGCTCGACCCCGGGGCCGGTCGGGTCGACCAGCGCGACCACCTCCCGGCCACCGTCGGTCGCGGTCACCAGCAGTCGGGCTGCGCGGTCGGCGTACGTCACGCCGATCTTGCGCCCGCTGACCGCTCCGTCGGCGTACGTCGTGCCGGGCCCGAAGTCCCGGAGCGCCGGGCTCAGCAGCGTCTCGCCCGCGGCCACGCCCGGCAGCAGCGCCGCGCGCTGCTCGTCCGAGCCGACGGCGGCGAGGGTCAGGACGCCGCAGCACAGCGTCTCCCACACCGGCAGCTGGACGGCGCGCTGCCCGCTCTCGCGCAGCAGCACGGCCACCTCGGCGAGGCCGAGGCCCTCACCGCCCTGCGCCTCGGGCACCGGCAGCGCGAGCAGGCCGGCCGCCGCCAGCGCCGCCCAGATCTGGTCCTGCCCCTCGACGGTGTCCCTGTCGGTTGCCCTGTCGGTGGCCCTGTCCAGGGCCTCGCGGACGACCGAGCGGACGGCCTCCACGGACTCGGCGGTCTCGGGGTCTAGCGTCACGGGTGTCTCCTACGACCGTCTCGGGGTACGAACGGGGGCGAGCAAAACTGTAACCTGTTCTACTCTACCCGGAACCCAACGTCGAGAGTGAGGCCCCGTGCGACTTCCGACCCCTCGGACGGTCATCAAGGCCACGGTCACCCGTCGGGTGTACGTGCCGCACGTGCGGATCCCCGAGGGCCGGATGGTCGACCTGCCGGGGCGCGGGTCGACGTACGTCACCGACACGCCCGGTCCCGACGCGGACTCCCCGACGGTCGTGCTGCTGCACGCGGTGGGCTGCACCGGGCTGCTGACCTGGTTCCCGGCCATCGGCCCGCTGTCGCGACGCTTCCGGGTCGTCACGCTCGACCAGCGCTGGCACGGCCGAGGGATCCAGTCCGACGACTTCTCGCTGTCCGACTGCGCCGACGACGTCGCCGCCCTGATAGACGTCCTGGGGCTCGAGGACGTGATCGTCGCCGGCTACTCGATGGGCTCGATCATCGCCCAGCGGGTCTGGCGCCAGCACCCTGAGCGGGTCTCGGGACTGGTGCTGTGTGCCACCACCGACCGGTTCCGCTCCTCGGTCGCGGAGCGCGCGTTCCACGCGGGCATGGAGGCCACGATGTTCGGCACCCGCGGCCTGTCCCGGTCCCGGACCGCCGTCCGCGCGGCCCGGACGACGGCGCGCGCCCTCGACCTGGAGCCCGCCGACGTGCACGACTGGGCGTTCGCGGAGTTCCGCAGCACCAGCCCGTGGGCGGTCGGCCAGGCGGTCGCCGCTCTCGGTCGGCACCACTCGCGCCCCTGGCTCTCCCGCATCGACGTGCCCACGGCCGTGGTGGTCACCACCGAGGACCACGTGCTGCCGCCGCGCCACCAGCTGGCCCTGGCTCGCGGGATCCCGGGCGCCACGATCCACGACATCAAGGCCGGGCACGCCGCGTGCGTGCTCCAGTCGGAGCGGTTCGTGCCGGCGTTCCTGGAGGCCGTCACCACGGTCAACGCGCGGCGACGGGACTTCAGCCGCCGGAGGCCGCCTTCTTCTTCCGTGCCCGCTTGATCGGGATCGGCGCCTGCTCGGCGTCGACCGCCACCTTGAGGGCTGCGAGCTCGGTCGGGAACCGCTTGACCAGGTCGTCGACGTCGGGCATCGACTCGCGGCACGCGATGATCCCGACGTGCACCTGGCCGTTGTTGGACGCCACGGTGATGTTCAGCCCGGCGCCGTGGAAGACCGGCCCCAACGGGTAGAGGCCCTCGATCCGGGCGCCCATGAAGTAGAGGGGCACGGGCGGTCCGGGAACGTTGGAGATCACCAGGTTGTGGACCACGGGGTGCTTCTCGGGCAGCTTCCATCCGGCGTACGCGCGCACGGCGAGGCCGAACGTGCGCGGCGCCGCGAACTCCGCCCAGTCCTGCAGCGAGTCGGCGCTGATCGCCTGGTGGTGCTCCTTCGCGTTCTTGTTGCGCTCCGCCATGTCCCGCAGCCGCTCGAGCGGGTCCTCGGTGTCGGTGCCCAGCTTGGCGAAGAGCGCCGACACCTTGTTGGCGCCGGTCGAGCGCCGGGACTCCTCGCGCACGGAGACGGGCACGGTCGCCAGCAGGGAGCTCGACGGGAGCTCGTCGCGGTCGAGCAGGTAGGAGCGCAGCGCGCCGCCGGCGACGGCGAGCACGACGTCGTTGACGGTGGTGCCGGTGGCGTTCTTGACCTGGCGGATGTCCTCGAGGTCCATGTCGGCGAGCGCGATCACCCGGTGGCCGGTGATCGTGCCGTTGAACGACGTGCGCGGGGCCGAGAAGGGGGCCGCCATCGCTGTGCCCGCGCGGGCGCGACCGACGGTCTTGGTGACCAGCTGCGCCGACGGCGTCAGCAGCCGTACGGCGTGGAGGGGCCGGGTCAAGGTGGTCACCAGCGCGCGACCGAGGAGCTCGCGCTGACCGGGCTCGTGGCCGCGCTCGTGCGACTCCGGCCCGGCGATCGGGGGCTCGTCGGCCTCCAGGCTGCACAGGTGGAAGAGCAGGTTGGAGCCGGACACGCCATCGACGGTCGCGTGGTGCATCTTCATGAAGACGACGACCTTGCCGTCGTCGTACTCCTCGATCACCCACATCTCCCACAACGGGCGCGAGCGGTCCAGCGGCAGACCGGCCAGGTGGCCGGCGAGCTCGGCCAGCTCGGCGCTGCCGCCCGGCGAGGGTAGGGCCAGCCGGTGCACGTGGCGGTCGATGTCGAAGTCCCGGTCGCGCACCCAGATCGGGTGGTCGAGCCCGAGCGGCACCTCGCGCAGCCGCCGGGTGAACTCGGGGACGTCCCGGACCCGCCGGTCGACCTCGGCGCGGAACGAGTCGAACGTGTAGCCGCTCGGCATCGTGCTGGGGTCGAGCACGATCACCCCGCACACGTGCATCAGCTGGGCTGAGGTCTCCAGGTAGAGGAAGCTCGCGTCGAGCCCCGACAGCCGGTCCATGTGTCTCCCTCGATCGCTCCCATTGCAACACGTTCTAGTTCTAACGACCCACCGGTCGAACGGCGACGGGTGACCGCCGTCTCATACCCCGGCAGCCCCATCCTGACCCTCGTTCTACATTTGTCCCCATGGGGTTCCTCCGTCGCCAGCTCGTGACCGCAGCTCTGACCGCCAACGCGATCCGTCCGGTGCCGGGCTACCGGGCCAGCATCCCGTCGTTCTTCGCCGGCTGGCTGACCACCGAGCTCGCGCCGCACCTGATGGCGGTCACCGCCGCCGACACGACCACGCACGTCGCACGGAGCCGGCCACGGCGACGCCTCGGCCTCGTGCTCGCGGGGCTCAACCTCGCCGGCCAGGCCTACCTGGTCGACCAGGCCCGGCGGGCCCGCGCCAGGGTGGAGGACGCGCTCGTCGAGGGGCTCGGCGTCGACTACGTCGAGCAGCTCGACGCCAAACCGACACCGGCCGAGCTCGCGACGCCGTGGCGGCGGCTGGTGAACCCGTTCCGGATGCGCAACGTCGACGTCGTCGTCGAGAAGGACATCCCCTACGCGCCCGAGCACGGGAAGCGCGGGCTGCTCGACGTCTACCGGCCCGCAGCCGGCACCGACGGCCGGGCGCCCGTGCTCCTCCAGGTCCACGGCGGCGCCTGGACGATCGGCAACAAGGACCAGCAGGGCATCCCGCTCATGCAGCACCTGGCGGCCAAGGGCTGGATCTGCGTGGCGATCAACTACCGGCTCGCGCCCCGCGACCCGTTCCCCGCCCAGATCGTCGACGTCAAGCGCGCGATCGCCTGGATCCGCGACCACATCGCCGAGTACGGCGGCGACCCCGACTACATCGCGATCACGGGCGGCTCGGCCGGCGGGCACCTGTGTGCGCTGGCCGCTGTGACCGCCAACGAGCCCGACCTGCAGCCCGGCTTCGAGGACGCCGACACCAGCGTGGCCGTCGCCGTGCCGCACTACGGCGTGTACGACTTCGCCGGCTCGACCGGGCTGCGCAGCGCCGAGCAGATGCGCGACCAGTTCCTGGCGCCGCGGGTCGTCCGGCGGAGCTGGGACGAGGCGCCCGAGGTCTTCGAGGCCGGCACGCCCCTGCTGCACGTCGACAAGGACGCCCCCGACTTCTTCGTCATCCACGGCGCCCACGACTCCCTCGTCGCCGTCGAGCAGGCCCGGCTCTTCGTCAACCGGCTGCGCGAGGTCTCCGGCGCCACGGTCGTGTACGCCGAGCTCCCCGGCACCCAGCACGCCTTCGACGTCTTCCCGTCCATCCGCTCCGCCCACGTGGTCCGGTCCATCGACCGCTACCTGCACTGGCACTGGAACACCTGGCGCCGCGAGCGTCAGGACCGGTAGCGCAGGAGGACGGCCCCCGACCGGAACTCGCGGCGCTCCACCAGCTCGAGCTGGATGCGCTCGCGCAGACCCGCGAGCAGCGTCGGCCCGTGTCCGGCCAGCACCGGCTGGACGAGGAACTCGTACTCGTCGATCAGTCCCAGGTCCGCCAGCTCCCGGGGCAGGGTCACCCCGCCGACCCACAGGCCCTCGCCGGGCTCCTGCTTGAGCCGCCGAACCGCCTCACCGAGATCGCCGTGCACCAGCTCGGCGTTCCAGTCGACCTCGCCCAGCGTGCTCGACACGACGTGCTTCCGCGCCCGGTCGATGGCCTCGGCGAACGGGCGCTCCCACTCATCCATCCAGTCGGGCCACGTGCCCGTGACCGGCCGCCGCCACGCCGACTCCATCATCTCGTAGGTCACGCGCCCGAGCAGCAGGGCATCGGCCCGGGCCATCTCCTCGGTCCAGTAGCGCATCGACTCCTCGTCCGGCGGCAGCCCTGCCTCGTGGTGGCAGCAGCCGTCGAGGGTGACGTTGATCGAGTATCGGAGCGGTCTCATCGCGCCATTCTTCATCGGCGCCCCGACGACCGATAACCCGTGGCCGGCACCCTCGCTCGTGGACGAGACTCGCACGGGCACCCGACGGGTGCGATCGAAGGGAGACGCCGTGGCGGTGCGGACGGTGACGGCATCGGGGCTGGCGGCAGTGGAGCTGACGACGACGTTGCTGCAGCGCGTCCGCAGCACCGATCCCCGAGCAGGCATGTGGGAGGCGGCCGACATCCAGTGGTGGTGGCGTAAGCCGCGCCGCTCCGACGAGGTCGAGCAGGTCTTCTGGGTCGACGAGCGCGGGCCGGTCGCGACGGTGCGCCTGACCAGCGAGGACAGCGGCTCCTGGCAGTGCGACCCGATCCTCGTGCCGGACGCCCCGGGCGTCGACGCGGCCCAGGTGTGGGCCGGCGCCTGGGAGCAGGTGGGGCGGCACGTGCCCGGCGCGGTCGAGGTCCCCGTGCGCGACGACGACCCGGCGCTCAAGACCCTGGTCGAGGGAGCGGGCCTGGTCGCCGGCCACGGCGACACCACCGCCTGGATCGAGATCGCCGACCGCCCGCGCGTGCTGCCTCCGCCGGAGGGGTTCGTCCTCGTCGACCGCACGCAGCGCGCCGGCACGCCGCACCCCATGCACTCGCGCAGCGGTGCCGATGTGGCGGAGCGCCTGGCCGCGCTCTCCCTCTACGACCCCGGCCTGGACGTCGCAGTGGAGGCCGTCGACGGTCGGGCCGCCGGCTACTCCCTGTACTGGTACGACCCGGTGACGGAGACCGGGCTGGTCGAGCCGGTCCGGGTCGAGGACGAGTTCCAGCGGCTCGGGCTGGCGCGCGCCATGCTGACCGCCGGGATCGAGCGCCTCGCCGCCCGCGGCGCCCGGCGGGTGAAGATCAGCTTCTCGTCGCAGGCGGCCGGCGACCTCTACCAGGGCGTCGGCTTCCGGCCGACCTCCCGCGACACGTGGTACGTCGGTCAGACCCCGGGGCCCCCCGCGACCTAGTCAGGCGGTCAGGTGCACGGGAGGTTGCCCAGCCGGGCCAGGCCCTCGAGGTCACCAGGTCCGTACGTCGTGCGCCCGACACTCTCCGGATACATCAGCTCGCCGCGGTCGTCGACGTGGTCCAGGCCGACCAGGTGGCCGAACTCGTGGTCGACGACCGCCTGCGCCGGGGCGTACTCGTCGCCTGCCACGTCGTCGAACGCGTCGGAGTCGAGCACGACCTCACCGGTGACGTACTCCCGGTGCCGGAAGCCGACCTCGACGGCCGTGCTGCCGCCGATCCCCGCGACGTCGCCGGCCAGGGCGGGCACCTCGTCCGAGGTCGCCCAGGCGACGAGCACGGGCTGGCGGCGACCGGACTTCGACGTCGACGGGCGACGGTCCGTCGTGCCGACGCGCTGGAACCGCAGCCCGGTCGCCGTCCCGGTGTGCTCGATGGCCGTGTCGACCAGGCGGTCGTACCCGTCGGGGGCACCCTCGGGGTTGACCTCGACCTGGATCACGCGGCACGGGTCGTAGCCGACCGGCTGACGGGTCTGCGCCTGGGTCTGCATGAACCGGAAGCTGCCGGGTCCGTCCGGCACGACCGGAGCGGCGTCGAGGCGATCGCCGCCGAGACCCAGCACGCTGCGCAGCCCCTGCAGCTCGGGGGTGGGCGCCAGCACCAGCAGGGACACGAGGACCACCGCGGACAACCCCACCGAGACCAGCAGCCGCCGCCGTGCGGCGTGGGGACGCGGCGCCCGCCGTCCGGCGCCGGCACCCGGCAGCGCCCCGAGCCCGTGCACGCGGTCGAGCCGGTCGAGCTCGGCCATCGCGCGCTCGAGCTCACGGGCGCGCTTGCGCTGCTGGGAGCGCTCGGACCGGGAGGGCACGGCGAAAGTGTGTCCTATCGTCGGGCCATGGAGCTGCGGTTCTCGGGAGACGTCTGGCACTGGAAGGGGCCGGCGCCCCACCACTTCGTGCGGGTGCCCGAGGACGACGCGGCGCAGATCGAGGAGGTTGCGGCGGCGGTGACCTACGGGTGGGGCATGGTCCCGGTGACCGTGCGGCTCGGTGGGTCGACGTGGACCACCTCGCTGTGGCCGAAGGACGGCGGCTACATCGTGCCGCTCAAGCTCGCCGTACGGCGCGCCGAGGGGGTCGACGTCGGCGACGTGGTGGAGCTCCGGCTGACGCTGGACGTCTAGCCCTACCGCGGCAGGCCGAGGATCCGCTCCCCCGCGACGTTGCGCAGGATCTGGGTGGTGCCACCGGCGATCGAGAGGCACCGGGTGTTGAGCATCTCCCACACGTCGGCGCGGACGTCGTCGGAGGGGTCGAGCAGGATCGCGTCACCGTGCAGCTCGACCACCAGCTCGGCGCCGTCCTGCCGGTTGCGCACGCCGAGCAGCTTGGCGACGCTCGACTCCGCGCCCGGGCCCTGCCCGGCGAGCGAGCGGAGCGTGCCGCGCACGCCCAGCAGCGCGCACACCGTGGCCAGGGCGATCGAGTGGCCGACCGCGACGCGCTGCGCGGTCGTCACGCCCGCGGCGGCCAGGTCGATCGCGCGCTCGGTGCTCTTGGAGAGGCGGGCTGTCGCCATCGCAACCCGTTCGTTGGCGAGCGTGGTGCGGGCCAGCTTCCACCCGTCGTCCACAGCTCCGACCACCATCTCGTCCGGCACGAACACGTCGTCGAGGAACACCTCGTTGAAGAGCGCCTTGCCGGTGATCTCGCGCAGCGGCCGGACGTCGATGCCAGGCGTGTTCTTCATGTCCACGAGGAAGTAGGTGATGCCCTTGTGCTTGGGCGCGTCGGGGTTGGTGCGGGCCAGGCAGATGCCCCAGTCGGCGCGCTCGGCGACCGAGTTCCAGACCTTCTGACCCGACAGCCGCCACCCGCCGTCCACCTTGACGGCCTTGGTGCGCAACGAGGCCAGGTCGGAGCCGGCGCCGGGCTCGGAGAAGAGCTGGCACCAGGTCAGGTCGGCGAGCAGCGAGGGCCGCACGAACCTCTCGCGCTGCTCGTCGGTGCCGTGCTCGAGGATGGTCGGCACCGCCCAGCCGGCGATCACGATGTCGGGACGGGTGAGCCCGGCACGCGCGAGCTCCTGGTCGATGACGACCTGGGTGACGGCGTCCGCCCCCAGGCCGTACGGCGCGGGCCAGTGCGGCGTGAGGTAGCCGGTCTCGACGAAGGCGGCTCGCTGCTCCTCCGACGGCAGCGCGGCGATCCCCTCGACCGTCTCCCGGACGCCGGCCCGGACCGGCTCGTCGCGCCCGTCCAGGTCGAGGGCCACCCGTCGCCGTACCCCGTCGACGGCGGACCCGGTGAGCCGCTCCGCGGCCGCATCGCTGTCGCCGACCAGCGCGCGGAGGGCCATCGCCCGTCGCAGGTAGAGGTGGGCGTCGTGCTCGAACGTGAAGCCGATGCCGCCGAGCACCTGGATGCACGACTTCGCGACCTCGACGGCGCCGTCGAAGACGACCGCGACCGCGACGTCGGCCGCGAACGCCCACTGCTCGTCGTCACCGCCCTGTCCGACCGCCGGGCAGACCCCGGCGACGTCCCAGGCGGCGGCCGTGACCGCCTCGGCGGTCTCCAGCATCTCGGCGCACAGGTGCTTGATCGCCTGGAAGGCGCCGATCTTCTGGCCGAACTGCTCGCGCACCTTCGCGTACTCGACCGCCGTCGCGAGGCACCAGCGCGCGATGCCGGCCGCCTCAGCGGCGGCGAGCGTGACCGTCGTACGCCGGAGCAGGTCGGTCGTCAGGTCCGGGACCGCCACGCCCGCCGACCGGTCGGTCACGCGGGTCGTCCCGAACCGTCGGCTCAGGTCCAGGCCCACCGACGAGGACGCCTCGACCGCGCCTCGTGGGTAGAGCGCCCAGCCGCCGGAGCCGTCGGGGAGCAGGAAGTGCGTCGCCGACGGCACGTCCCAGACGACGTCCGTCAGCCCGACGCCGACGACCGCGTCCCCGGGGAGGTCGGCGACCGCGAGCGACGCGACCGCGGGGCCGAGGAGGGCGCCGGGCACCAGCTCGTGGGCACACGCCTCGAGCGCCACCGCCAGGTCGAGCACCGTGCCGCCACCGCCACCGGCACTCTCGGGCACCGCGATGGTCGCGATGCCCATCTCCTTCGCGGCCGCCCACACGTCCGCGAAGGTGGCGTCCGGGTCGGTCTCCGCCGCCCGGGCCAGCTCCCGCCCCCGGAGGTCGGCGGCCCACTTGCGCAGGCTGGCGGCCAGCTCGACGTGCTCGTCGGAGATCCCGATCGACATGCTGCTCCGTTTCGGTGATCGAGGCGGTGAGACCGCGTACCCACTTCTAGAACGTGTTCTAGATGCTATCGCGGCGGATCGTCGTTTGCCCACGCACCCCGAGGGGCATCTCCCCGACGTGGAAACCCGAGGTCACCGTGACGAGCTGATCGCGCTCGTGGTCGTACTGCTGCTGACGGCGACGGTCCTGGGGGTGATCGCCCTCCTCGGGCACGACGGCGACGAGGCTCCGGACACCGCCGCCGGGGCCGGGCCGGCGGCCGCGTCGTCGACGGAGGCGCAGGCGTCCGAGGATCCGACCGAGCCTGTGGACGCGGCTCCCCTGGTCGGCACGAACCCCTTCGTCTACGCCTGCCGGCTGGTGCCCCGCAGCGAGGTCCAGCGGATCTTCGGCTCGTTCGGGCCGGACGCCCGCACCCGCCAGACCTACCTCAGCCGGACCCTGGACCGCGGCGAGTCCGCCGACCCCGCCCTGCGGGCACCCGGCGGGCTGACGACCTCCTGCGAGTACACGTTCGCCGACCCGGCCGCCCACACCCTGGAGCTGAGCGTCACCCAGCTCGCGACGGCCGGCGCGCTCGAGCGCCGGTGGGCGCGGCTGGCCTCCGAAGGACGCGTGGTGCCGCGGACGGACGACCGGATGCTGACCCAGCCGCAACGCCGATCCTTCGCGCTCCGCGGTGACGGCTTCACGGCGGAGGTGCGCTACTCGACGTTCGGCGACGCCGCTCGCACCCGCCCGCTCTCCGCGCACGAGCTCGCCTGGCAGCTGCCGCGGATGCGGCAGATCCTCGCCTCCGTCTCCGGCAGCGTCGCCGACGGCACCGCGACCAGCGGCCCGCAGCCGACGAACGCCGGTCTCGGGTCGGGCGTGGCGGGCACGCCGTACGTCGAACCCTGCCTGCTGCTGACGGACCCGGCGTTCGCGGCGCTCGGCGGTGCACCGGCGGGGCCCGTGGACGTCGACTCCTCCTACGTGCCGCGCGACCCGTACGCCGATGCCCCGATGAGCAGCTGCGAGCGCCGCGGCACCACGCCGGGAGCCCGGCCCCGCGACGACCGGACCACGCTCGCGGTGCTCGAGGTCCGGCTCGCAGCCGACTCCACCTCGGCCGAGGAGGTGCAGGCCAAGCACCTCGACAACCGCTACACGCCACAGCAGCACATCGACCGGGTGAGCACCAGCGCCGGCCCGGCGTACGTCGTCGACGTCGGCGGCACCAAGGCGTGGCCGTGGCACACCCGGGCGATCCATGTCGTCGTCGGGAACTACGAGGTCTTCCTCTCGGCGCTGCTCGACGTGAGAGCGGGCCACCTCGGCAGCTGGGTCAGCAAGTCGGATCTCGTGGCAGCCGCCGACCAGGTCATCGACGTCCTGGAGTCCACGGCCGGGTGAGCGGCGGCGTGCCCTAGGGTCACCCCGTGACTGACGCCATGACCGCCGACTGGATCGACCACGCGCTCGCCGCCAAGGGCTTCATGCCCGAGGACGAGGGGCTGCTGCTGCACCGCTACGCCCGTGAGCGGCTCCCCCACGGCCCGGTCCTCGAGGTCGGCACCTACTGCGGCAAGTCCGCGATCTACCTCGGCGCGGCGGCACGCGAGGTCGGGGGGACCGTCTTCACGGTGGACCACCACCGCGGGTCGGAGGAGAACCAGGCGGGCTGGGAGCACCACGACGCGTCGCTGGTCGACCCCGAGCTCGGGCTCATGGACACCCTGCCCGTCTTCCGGCGCACCATCGCGCTCGCCGGCCTCGAGGACCAGGTGGTCGCGGTGGTCGGCCGGAGCACCACCGTCGCGGCGCACTGGCGCACGCCCCTGTCGCTGCTCTTCATCGACGGCGGGCACGCCGAGGAGCACGCCCAGAACGACTACTCCGGCTGGGCGCACTGGCTGGTGGACGGCGGCCTGCTCGTCATCCACGACGTCTTCCCCGACCCGGCGGACGGCGGGCAGCCGCCGTACCACGTCTTCCTGCGCGCGCTCGAGAGCGGCGCCTTCACCGAGGTCGAGGCGCTCGGCTCGATGCGCGTGCTGCGCCGGACCTCAGGGGACGCTGGGGACGCTGTCGGCTGACGGGCAGCCGCACTCGAGGCCGAGCTCGGCGAAGTGCGGCGCCAGCGAGGTGCCGCGCATGATGCCGGAGCCGGCCGTGCTGTGCCCGGCGACCTCGCCGAGGGCGTCGATCGCGAGGATCACGGCGGCGGCGGTGTACGACGTGTACTCCACCGGCCAGTAGACGTTGCGGGGCTCGCCCGCCTCGTCGGCGTCGCCGTACACCCAGCCGGTCCAGTAGCGACCGTCGTCCTCGCGCAGGTGCTGCATGTCCTTGATCAGCGTCAGCGCGCGGCGGTGGTCGCCGAGCGTGTCCAGCGCCATCGCGAGCTCGCAGGTCTCGGCGCCGGTGACCCACGGGTTGGTGTCGACGCAGAGGATGCCGAGCCCGGGCACGACGAACTCGTCCCAGCGGCTCTCCAGCAGCTCGAAGGCGGCCCGGCCGCGGACCGCACCGCCGAGGACCGGGTAGTACCAGTCCATCGAGTGCGCCGACTTGTCCTCGAAGAGGTCGCGGTGCTCGCGGACGGCGTGGCCGAGCCGGCCGCCGACGAGCTCCCACTCCGGCTGCGGGTCGTCGAGCAGGTCGGCGAGCGCGACGCCGGCGCGCAGCGACTGGTAGATGCTGGACGAGCCGGTCAGCAGGCAGAAGTCGTCGACCGGCGTCCAGCTGATGCCGCCCCACGAGGTCTGCAGGGAGACCACCCAGTCGAGGGCGGAGCGCACCGTCGGCCAGAAGCGCTGCACGAACGCGATGTCGCGGCGCACCAGCCAGTGGTGCCAGACACCGACGGCGAGGTACGCAGTCATGTTCACGTCGCCGCGGTCGTCGTCGGGCTCGCCGTTCACGATCTTCATCGGGAACGAGCCGTCGGCGCGCTGCATCGACGGCATCCACGCGTAGGCGCGCTCGGCGGCCTCGATCTCGCCGCCGACGAGCATCGCCATCGCGGCCTCGACGTGGTTCCACATGTCGACGTGCTCGCCGACGCTCCACGGCACGGCCCCGCACGGCTCCTGCATGGCCACGATGGACGCAGCCGTCGCCGCCACCTGCTCGGCGGTGAGGATGCCGTCGACGTACGGGAGCTGCGCGAGGGGGTCCGTCATGCCACGTCCGGCTTGCGGAAGTAGAGGACCATGCTCTTGCCGATCAGCGGGTCCAGGACCTTGCCGGCGTACTCGAGCGTCTTGGGCTGCTTCATGATCTCCCAGACCAGGAGCTTGTGGTAGGACCGCGCGAAGAAGTTGTCGTCGTTGGTCACGCCGACCGCGCACTTGATCCACCAGTACGGCGCGTGCAGACCGTGGGCGTAGTCCTTGCCCTCGAAGACCATCGCGTCGCCGGGCGCACCGTCGTTGTACTTGCCGGCCTTGGTGACCTTGTCGATGAGCTCGTAGTCGGTGTAGATCCGGATGTGCCCGCCCGGGGCGTTGTGGTAGTCGTCCGAGAGCTTCCAGTTGATGACCTCGGGCAGCCAGCGCGGGACGGAGATCGCCAGCGTGCCGCCGGGGCGCAGCACCCGGACCAGCTCCTTGATCGCGTCGACGTCGGCGTGGATGTGCTCGAGCACCTCGGCGGCGACGATCCGGTCGAACTCACCGTCCGCGAACGGCAGCTGGAGCGCGTCGCCCTGCTTGATGTCGGCGGAAGCTCCCACCGGGACCTCGCCCTGCTCCTTCATCGCCCCGAAGACCTCGAGCACGCCGGCCAGCTCGTCGGCATCCATGTCGAACGCGATGACGTCGGCGCCGCGCCGGTACATCTCGAACGCGTGGCGGCCGCCACCCGCACCCATGTCGAGCACCCGGTCGCCGGGCAGCAGGCCCAGCCGGTCGAAGTCAACGGTCAGCACTGATGCTCTCCTCCTGGTCGTGCCGGTAGTCGGCGATCACTTCTTCGTACGCGACGGCGACCTTCGCGGCCACCGCCCGCCAGCTGAACAGCTCCTCGACGCGCTTGCGCCCGGCCGCGCCGTACCGCGCCCGGCGCTCGGGGTCGTCGAGCATCGCCGCCATGGCGGCCTCGAGCTCGCCGACGTCGCCGGGCGTGACCAGGTCGGCGCACAGCCCGTCGGGGCCGACGACCTCGGGGATCGCGCCGGCGTCGGAGGCGATGAGCGGGGTGGCGCAGGCCATCAGCTCGGCGGTCGGGAGCGAGAAGCCCTCGTAGAGCGACGGCACGCAGGCGAGCTCGGCGGTGCCCATCAGCTCGACCAGCTCCGCGTCGCTGATGCCGTGCACGAAGTGGACGTGGTCGCCGATGGAGAGCTTGTCGATCAGCTTCTCGGTGCGGCCGCCGGCCTTCGGCTTGGTGACCAGGAACAGCTCCAGGTCGCGCTCGGTGCGCAGCTTGGCGAACGCCTCGAGCAGCGTGGCGATGCCCTTCATCGGGGCGTCCGCGCTGGCCATCGCCATGATCCGTCCGGGCACGCGCGGCGTGGTCGGCGGCACGAAGGCGTCGTCGACGCCGAGCAGGATGACCTGCATCCGCTCCGGGTCGACGCCGAAGTCCTTCGCGATGTCGCGCTTCGAGGTCTCCGACGGCGTGAGGATCTTGCGGGCCTGCCGGGCGACCGCGGCCTGCATCTTCACGAAGCCGTACCAGCGCCGCAGCGTCAGCTTGCGCCACGGGTTCCTGGTCGAGGCGATGTCGATGCGGCGGTCGTAGCTGATCGGGTGGTGAAGCGTCGTGAGCAGCGGGAGCCCGAGCTTCTCGATCTCGAGCATGCCGTAGCCGAGCACCTGGTTGTCGTGGACGATGTCGAACTCGTCGACGCGGTCCTTCAGGGCGCGTACGGCGCGCAGGCTGAACGTCTTCGGCTCCGGGAACCCGGCGACGCACATGGTCGCGAACTCCTCGACGTCGATCCGGTCGCGGAACTCCTTGAGCGTCGGCACCCGGAACGGGTCGGGCTCGCGGTAGAGGTCCAGGCTGGGCAGCTTGGTCAGCGCGACACCGGGGTCGAGCTCCGGGTAGGGCTGACCCGAGAACACCTCGACCGAGTGGCCGAGGTTGGTGAGCTCACGGCTGAGGTGACGGATGTAGATGCCCTGTCCCCCGCAGTGCGGCTTGCTTCGATAGGACAGCAATGCGACTCGCATCCGCACCTCAAATCTCTCGAACTCGGACACGATGCCCTGATCAACTGGAACGTGTTCCTATTTTAGACCACGAACAGTTAGCCTAGTGGGCGTAATCAACGGGACTCTCGGGGGTTCTCTAGACTCTGCGGACCAACGTCGTTCCGAACGCCAACCTGCATGGGGGTCCGTGTGAGCAGCGCCAACTCGCTGGCAGTCGAAGATCTCGGCTCAGCCGCGCAGCGCGATCGTCGCAAGCGGATCCTCGACGCCACGATCGCGCTCGCCTCGCAGGGCGGCTTCGACGCCGTGCAGATGCGGGGCGTGGCCGAGCAGGCCGACGTCGCCCTCGGCACCCTCTACCGCTACTTCCCCTCCAAGATCCACCTGCTCGTCTCCGCGCTGCAGCGCGAGTTCGAGCGCTCCGAGACCGCGCTCCGCGACCGCCCCGTCGAGGGCGACACCGCCGCCGACCGGGTGATCAACACCCTCAAGCGCACCACCCGCGGCATGCAGAGCGACCCGCAGCTCACCGAGGCGCTCACTCGCGCGTTCATGTTCGCCGACGCCTCCGTCGCCGCCGAGATCCACCAGGTCGGCATGCTGCTGACCACGATGCTGACCCGCGCGATGTACCCCGAGGGCCACGACAAGCTCACCGAGGAGGACGTCGCCATCGCCCGCGTGATCGGCGACGTCTGGCTCTCCGCCCTCGTCGGCTGGGTCACCGGTCGCTCCACCGCCGCCGAGACCGGCGCGCAGATCGAGGTCGCGGTCAAGCTGGTCCTGCGCGACTGAGAGCGAGTCGGCGCTACTTGCCCGCCGTACGACGCCGAGTCGGCGCTAGTTGCCCGCCGTACGACGCCGAGTCGGCGCTAGTTGCCCGCCCAGGTGGGCAAGACGCGCCGACTCGAGCCGATAGTGCGTACAAGACGCGCCGAGTCGGTCCTGCCCCTACGGGCCGGCGAGCGCACGTTGTAGGAGCTCACCGGCTGCCGAGCTGCCCGCGTGCACTTCCTCCGCCATCAGGCGGAGACCGACCAGCAGCGGCACCGAGAGCCCGAGGACGTCGGTCGCCTCCAGGAGGGTCTCTGGGTGCGCCACGTCCCAGTGGGACGTCGGCGTGATCCGGACCGCGCTCACGTTCTTGGTGAACGGCTTCTCGTATCCCCGAGTGGGTAGCCGGCGTACGTCGTGTGAGTCGACGGTCAGGCGGGCTACCGACCAGAACTCGGGCTTGGCCGCCTTCTCCATCCACCGACCGAGACCGAGGAACGCGGTCTCCTCGACCGCCGACTCCGGGACCCGCGCCTCTTCGTCGAGCTCTCTGAGTGCAGCGTTGAGAACCAACTGCGCGACGTCCAGCTCGTCGGATCCGCGCATGTCGACAGGTTCCACCGAGCCGCTCGCTGGAGCGAGCAGGCCGCCGCTCGATTCGTTGAGCACGCTCTGCGAGACCAGCACGAGGCGTCGATCGCTGGTGATCGCGAGGATCGACGTCCCCGCCACGTTCAGGAGCCAGCTGTCGCCATAATCCCGTGGCCGGCACTCACGGTCGACGTACAACGCGCGTCCGAGAGTGTCGACCCGCTCCCCGTGCCTCAGAGTGGTCTTCGAGGCCATGATGTCGGACGACAGGTGGTCCCAGTAGCGAGCGGGGACGAACTTCCAGTCCGTCGACTCAAGCGACTCATCCAGGCCCAGGTTCGTGTCGAGACCGACCAGATGGCCGTTGTAGGTGTCCCGCCGCTTGATCCTCTCGTCCCTGAATCGCACTCCCGCCTTCAGCTCGCTGGGCAGGATGTAGTTGCGGTCGCGGAGGCTGGCGGACACGCTGCCTCGCGCGGTCTCCGCGCTGGCGACCCGGTCGAGCAGGACGTGGTCGTGGTTCGCCGTGACCATCTCGAACCGCGCCGACCGAGCGAAGGTGGCCGCGACGTCGTCGTAGTCGTCGCCCTTGGGATCGACGAAGTCGAGGGCCGTGAGCTCGTGCATGTGCCGACGCCACTCGGCCGTCAACAGAGCCACCGAGATCGCCGCGAGGACACCGTTCAGGACGATCGGGATCGACACCCAGATGCTGACCACTCCGACAGCCGCCAGCCCGAGGCTCAGTAGCACCCATCGCCACCTCGCGGTGAAGCCCACCGCCCTCAACGCGACGGTGTGCAGCGTCCGGCGGGCTCGAAGCATGGATGGATGCTAGTGGTCGTGGACAGGGAGCCCGGTGCGCGCTGACTCGCCCTACCCGACGTACGGCGCGGTCGAGCCGCCCAGCTCCATCTCCGGCATCCCGAGCTTGCGGTGGTCCCAGGAGCGGACCCGGTCGACGTCGAGGCGGATCGCGGCGCGGTTCTTGGCCATGAACTCGACGAACGGCTTCAGCTCTTCGGTGTACGGCGCGTTGTAGCGCTCGAAGATGTTGACGCAGACGTCCCAGACGACGTCCTCGTCCTCGACGACGACGCCCTGACCCTCGATGGCGACACCGCGGAGCTGGTCGTAGGTGTGACCGGCCTCGACCAGGAAAGAGCAGCGCGGGTCGCGCCGCAGGTTCACGGTCTTCTGCGCCTTCTTCTTGGTCTCGAACCAGATCGTGCCGTCGTCCATCACGGCGTACCACATGCCGACCAGGTGGATCTGCCCCTGCGGCCCGTAGGTGGCGAGCGTCGAGGACCGCTGCTGGGCGAGGAACCCGGCGACCTCGTCGTCCGACATCACGACCTGCCCGCGCTGGTTGGCCACGGGATCAGCCGCCGAACGCGTGGGTCGCGGTGACGCCGCCGTCGATCGAGATCTCGGCGCCGTTGATGTAGGACGACTCGTCGCTGGCCAGGAAGACGTACAGCGGCGCGATGTCCTCCGGGTAGCCGACCCGGCGCAGCGGCACCCGGGAGGCGCCGAACTCCATGGCCGCGTCGCCGCCGTGCACGCGGGTCATCGGGGTGTCGATCATGCCGGGGTGGATCGAGTTGACCCGGATCCCCTTCGGCCCGAGCTCCATCGCCGCGCACTTGGTCATGCCGCGGATCGCCCACTTGGTCGCTGCGTACGCCGTGCAGGAGGCCATGCCGGCCAGGCCCTCGACCGAGGAGGCGTTGATGATCGAGCCGCCGCCGTTCTTGCGCATCGTGCGGGTGACCGCCTGCATGCCCAGGAAGCAGCCGAGCTGGTTGACCCGCCAGAGCAGCTCGACCTCGTCGACGGGCATCCTCTCGATGTCGCCGAACCGGAGCAGCCCCGCGTTGTTGGCGAGCACGCTGACGGCGCCGAAACGCTCGTTGGTGTCCTCGACGACGCGCGCCCACGACGCCTCGTCGCTGACGTCGTGGTCGGCGAAGTGCGCGTCGGCTCCGAGCTCGTCGGCCAGGGCCTGGCCCGGCTCCTTCGCGATGTCGGCGATGACGACCTTCGCGCCCTCGGCGACGAAGTGGCGGACGATCGCCTCGCCCTGGCCCATGGCGCCCCCGGTGACGATGGCGATCTTGCCGTCCAAGCGGTCCATGTCAGGCCTGCAGCTTCATGATCGAGTCGGCGGCGAAGCCGACGGCGGGGTCGCGGTCGGTGAAGTAGCCACCGAGCTGCTTGTCGAGGTCGTCGGCGGTCCAGAGGTCGCCGGCCTTGTCGAAGCGCTCCTCGACGACCGGGGCCGCGACCAGGGCGACCATGCCGCCGTACACGACGAAGACCTGGCCGGTGATCCGGGCGGCGGCGTCGGAGGCGAGGTAGGCCACCACCGGCGCGACGTGGTCGGGCGAGTACGGGTCGACGTCCAGGCCGGACTCGTCCGCACCGAAGACCTGGGCGGTCATCGCGGTGCGGGCCCGCGGGCAGATCGCGTTGGCGCGTACGCCGCTGCTCGCCATCGAGCGCGCGGTCGACACGGTGAGTGCGGCGATGCCGGCCTTGGCCGCGCCGTAGTTGGCCTGTCCGGGCGGACCGGAGAGGAACGCCTCGGAGGCGGTGTTGACGACGCTGGCGTTGACGGGACCGGATTCCTTCGCCTGCGCGCGCCAGTGGGCGGCGGCGTTGCGGGAGAGCAGGAAGTGGCCGCGCAGGTGGATGTGGATCACCTGGTCCCACTCCTCGTCGGACATGTTGAAGAGCATCCGGTCGCGGGTGATGCCGGCGTTGTTGACCACCACGTCGAGGCGGCCGAAGCCGTCGACGGCGGCCGCCATCATCGCGTCCGCGGTGGCCCGCTCCCCCACGTCGCCGGTGACGATGCTGGCCTCCCCGCCGCGGGAGCGTATCTCCTCGGCGGTGCCGTCGGCCCCGCCGGGCAGGTCGTTGAGCACCACGCGGGCGCCGGCGTCCGCGAGCGCCAGGGCCTCGGCGCGGCCGAGGCCCGCTCCGGCACCGGTGACGATCGCGACCTTGCCGTCGAGAGAAGTCGTCAAGGGTTCAGTCCTCCAGGGAGATGGCGGCGCGCGGGCAGGCGGCCACGGCGCGCTTCACCGCGTCGATGTTCTCGGCGGTCGTCTGCTCGGTCTTGAGCTGCAGGAAGTCGTCGTCGTCCAGCTCGAAGACGTCGGGTGCCATCGCCTCGCAGAGGCCGTTGGACTCACAGAGGTCGAAGTCGATCTTGATCTTCACGGGTGGAGCCTCAGCTTCCTTCACTGGAGTGACCGGGGAACACGTGGGCGCTCGGGTCGATCACGACGGCGGCGTTGTTGACGGCGGTCGCCGCCTCGCCGAACCCGACCGCGATGAGCCGGACCTTGCCGGGGTACTCGGTGATGTCACCGGCGGCGAAGACCCGCGCGAGGTTGGTGCGCATCGAGGAGCTCACGACGACGTGCCGCTTCTCCACCTCGATCCCCCACTGCTGGATCGGCCCGAGGTCGGCGACGAAGCCGAGCGCGGCGACGATGGCCTGGGTCGGGCGGGTGGTGAGCTCGCCGTCGACGGTGATGTCGATGGACTCGACGGTGCCGTTGCCGTGGATCGCGGAGACCTCGGCCTTGGTGACGATCTCGACCTTGGGCGACGCCTTCACCGCCTCGACCGTGCGTGCGTGGGCACGGAACGCGTCCCGCCGGTGCACGAGCGTCACGGACCTGGCGACCGGCTCCAGGTGCAGTGCCCAGTCGAACGCGCTGTCGCCGCCACCGACGATGACGACGTCCTTGCCGACGTACGGCTGGAAGCTGGGGACGAAGAACTCCAGGCCGCGGCCGAGCCAGCCGTCGCCGGCGGGCAGCGGGCGTGGGCTGAACTTGCCGATGCCGGCGGTGATCAGCACGACCTTGGCGCGCACCGTCGTGCCGTCGTCGAGACCGACGGTCACGCCGCCCTCGTCCTCCTCCAGGCTGGAGGCCGTGCGGTCGAGCAGGTACGTCGGCTCCGACATCGCCGCCTGCTCGACCAGGCCCTCCACGAGCTCGCGTCCCTTGACCGTGGGGAAGCCGGCGACGTCGAGGATCTGCTTCTCGGGGTACATCGCGGTGATCTGGCCGCCCAGCTCGGGCAGCGAGTCGACGACGGCGATGCTCATCCCGCGGAAGCCGGCGTAGTAGGCGGCGAAGAGGCCGGTGGGGCCGGCGCCGATGATCAGGAGGTCGACGTCCACATGGTTCTCAGCTGAGGGGGGCACGCGGCGATCCTTCTCCTATCGGGCAACCGACTCAACTATAACCTGTTCTAGTTTTCGAAGACTACTGCATCACTGCGTCTCGATGTTGGAGACCAGCCAGCCGTGGTCGGTGTGCACGACCGTCACCAGCGCGCGGTACTGCGCGTACGACGTCTTCGGCTGGCCGTTCTCCTCCTTCTCGACGTACTGGTTGAGGAAGAGCAGCGCCTTCACCTGCGCCGGCGACGCCTGCACGACGCCCTGGGCGACGACCTTCACCTGGAGCTTGAGCTTCTGCTCGGCGTACTTCTCGCCGAGGCCGTCGGCGGTCTCGCGGTAGGTCTTCGCGAACGCGTCCGTCATCTTCTCGGTGGCCTTGTCGACCTGGCTGTCGTAGTCCTGGTACGTCGTCGACAGGATCTGCTCGGTGGAGCTGGCCGCCGCCTCGACCGCGGCGCGGTGGCTGACGTCGCCGGTGACGATGGGGTGCGACGCCGACACCGTGGGCTCCGGGTCGCGGGCGAGGTAGACGATCTCGGCGATGCCGACCAGCGCCAGGACCGCGATCACCGCCACCAGGATCCACGTGGTGCGGCGGCGGGGGCCTCCGGTGGTCGCGGGGCTCTCGACCCCCGGGGGCTCCGCCTCGACCACCGGCTCGGCCTCGATCATCGGGAGCTCGACCACCGGGTCGGCCTCGACCACCGGGGGCTCGACCTCCGGCTCGGTGGCCGCGGGCTCGACGCTGCGGCCGGCGAGCTTGCGGGGTCGGCCGGCGGCGGGACGGGACTGGCCCTTGCGCGGAGTGCTCACGACACGAACTCCACGTTGTTGGCCTTCCAGTCGCCGTCCTCGTTGACCAGGTCGACCTTGATCCGGAACTGGCGCGCGACGGGCTTGTTGTCGGTGGAGGTGTTGGCGACGGTGCCGGTCGTGGCGACGATGACGGAGGCGCTGTCGCTGTCGGCGTCGACGACACCGGCCCACAGGACCTCGCCCTTCATCACCGACTTGGCGCGGGTCAGGATCTTCACCACGTCCTTGGTGCTGGTGTCGTACTGCTTGGCGAAGTCGCCGGTGGCGCCGGCGGTCACGGCGTCGATGCTGTCCTGGGCGTTCTGGTAGTCGATGTTGACGAACGCCTCGATCTCCTTGCGGGCGGCGCTGAGCACCGCGCCGTACCGGTCCTGCTCGGCCTCGGCCCGCTGCCGGTCCTGGTGCTCCTGGTGGACGAGCACCCCGCCGAAGACGACGGCGCAACCCAGCACGAGCGCCACCACGTAGAGCCCGACGTGCAGCCCGCGGCGGCCGACGGCTCGCTTCACTGGCTCGTCACCGGGCCGATCAGCAGCCATTTCCACGCGTCCTCCCCCAGCATCGATAGGTTGCCCTGATCGAGGAACCGTACCGGGTTGCCCCGCCGGTCCACGGCACCGTTGACCATGCCGGTCTCGGGGTCGTACGACGAGCGGTAGAGCCGCCCGGGCGACGGGTTGCCGGCCGAGCCGGGCGAGTAGTTGGACCCGCGCATCGCGAAGGGCGGGCCGGCGTTGCAGTGGGCCGGGTAGATCTTGCTGTCCGAGAGGTCGCTGGGCGGTCGCCACTGGCTGCGCGGCTTGTAGCCCTCGGTGCACGGCGGCTGGTTGTAGGCGAGCTGCAGGTTGACGTGGCCGTAGCCGTCACCCGGGGTGCCGGTGAACCCCGCCGAGATGGTGCGCGGGTAGGTCACCAGCAGCTGCTCCACGCCGGCCAGGTGGGAGACCACGACCTGGTTGACGCTGACGGCGCTGCCGAGCAGCACCGGCAGCGTCGGCTCGAGGTCCTTGAGCAGGGCGTCGAGCTCGCGCGCGGTGCCGGGCGTGCCGTCGAGCACCTTCTCCAGGTCCCCGTCGCTGGAGGCGAGCGTGTCGGTGAGCGAGTGCAGGTTGGTGGACAGGGACCGGATGTTGTCGCCCTCGTCCTGCTGGGTGTCCAGCACCTTCTTGCCCTGGTCGAGCAGCGCGATGGTGTCGTCGGTGTGCGCCGACGCCTGCCGCACGAACTCGCTGCCGTTGTCGAGCAGCCGCTGCAAGGGCACACCGGTGTCGTTGAACATGGTGCCGAGCTCCCGGACCACGGTCTGCAGGTCGCCCTTGTCGACCGAGTTCACGAACTGGTCGAGGTCGACCAGCAGGTCGCCCTCGTCGACGGGCAGCGAGTCCGCGGTGCCGTGCAGGGTGGCGCCGGCCTCGACGTAGGGGCCCTTGTCGTCGGGGGGCTCGAAGTCGAGGTACTGCTCGCCGACGGCCGAGAGGTTGTGGACGAACATCGGCGAGTCCTCGGGGAGCTCGGTGCCGTCCTGGAGCGCGAGGTCGAGGGTGACGCCCTGGGCGGTCGCCTGCATCTTCGAGACCTTGCCGACCTTGACGCCGCGGTAGGTGACCTCGCTGCCCTCGAACAGGCCACCGGAGGCGGGCAGCGTCGCGTGCACGGTGATGCCGCGACCGAGCACGCGGTCGACGAAGCCGAGGTACGAGCCGGCGATGTAGACGATGCCGACCGCGCTCAGCACGAGGAACGCGCCGATCCTGATCCGTACGCCCCGCGTCATGACGGTCCTCCGTAGAGAGCAGTGGGGCTGGGCTCGGCGGCCCGCGGGTCGGCTCCGGTGACGAGCCCGCTCACCAGTCCCCCGACGACCGGCAGGCCCGGCAGGCCGGGCACGCCCGGGATGCCCGGCGTACCGCCGTCGCCCGGGACGACGGCGAGCAGCTGGCAGACCGGGTTGTCCTTGTACGCCGGCTTCTTGCAGTCCGCGCGCAGCTGCTTGAGCAGCCTCAGGGAGCCGAGGACCTTGGCGCAGGCAGGGCTGGTGAGGTTGCCGCTGCGCAGGCACTTCTCGACCTGGGTGAGCACCTCGCCCGGGTTCGGCAGACCGGGCACGCCACCGCCGCCGGTGTCGGTGGGGATGACGTTCTCGAGGTTGATGTCGGCGCGGATCGACGTGTTGGCGTAGTCGCCCTTCACGATCTCGCCCGCCTCCTTGGGGAACGGGAAGCTCACCAGCAGGTTGATGCCGGGGGCGAGCGAGTCGCCCGCCTGGTGCAGCCTGGAGAGGATCGGCTGGAGGTGGTCGAGCGAGGCGAGGAGGTCGTCCTTGCTCGCCCCGATCACCCGGGTGCCGACCTTGCCGAGCTTGTCGAGCGACCCGAGCATCGCGATCAGCTCGTCGTGCTGCTGGTCCAGCACGTCGACGGCCGGCCCCACGACGTCGAGCGCGCCGGTGATCGACTTCTTCTCGGTGTTGAGGGTCGCGGTGAGGTGCGCGATCGACTCCATCGCGTTGACGATGTCGGCCTTCTGGTCGTCGAGGGTCCCGACGACGTCCTCGAGGGACCCGAGCAGGTGCCGCAGGCGGTCGGTGCGGCCGTCCATGACCAGGTTGAGCTCGTGGGTGATCGTGCCGAGCTGGGCGACACCGCCGCCGCTGAGCAGGAACGAGAGGGCGCCGAGCACCTCCTCCACCTCAGGGTTGCGCCCGGTGTCGGACAACGGGATCGTGTCGCCGTCGGACAGCCGGCCCGTGCCGGAGCCGCTCGTGGGCGGCAGCAGGGCGACGTACTTCTCCCCCAGCAGGCTCACCTGGCGGATGTCGGCGATCGCGTTGTCGGGCAGGTCGACGTTGTTCTTGACCCGCATGGTGACCCGCGCGTGCCAGCCGACCCGCTCGACGTCGGTCACCTCGCCGACCGTCACGTCGTCGACCATCACCGGTGACTTCGGGACGACGTTGAGGATGTCGGCGAAGTCGGCCGTGATCTGGAAGGAGTTGTCGTCGGAGACCGGCGAGCCGGGCAGCGGCAGGTCGTAGGCGCCGTCGAACTTGCAGCCGGTCGCCGTCACGGCCAGCGCCACGACCAGCACGCACCAGCGGACGAGGCGGCTCATCGGTCGCCTCCCATCAGCCCGGACAGCGACGGCCCGGTCGGTGCCCGGTTCGCCCCCTTCGGCGTGGCCGGCGGGATCGTCGGGAGCTGGTCCTCGACCGGCTCCAGCAGCTGCTTGAAGAGGCCGCAGGCGAGGTCGGCGGACTTGCCCGGCAGGCCCGCCTGCTGCACCACCGAGCAGAGGAAGCCGTCGGCGTCCCAGGCGTTGCCGCTGATGCCGATGCGCGAGCCGATCGTGCCCGTCTGGGAGTTGTAGGCGAGGCTGAGGTTGCCGATCGCGGTCGGCGCCACCTGCAGGGCGGTGTCGAGGCTGTCCTTCTCCGAGTTGATCGTCTGCATCACCTTGGTGAGCTTCTCGATGTCGGTGACCAGCGCCTTCCGGTTGTCGTGGACGAAGCCCTTCACGGTGCCGACGGCGTCGGCGACCGCGGCGAGCGACTGCGCGATCTCGGTGCGCTCGCCGGCGAGCTGCGCCGAGACGCCGGTGAGGTCCTGCACGAACGCCCGGACGAACTTGTCGTTCTGCGCGAGGGTCGTCGTCAGCTGCGCCAGCTGGCTGACGGTGTCGAAGAGCGGTCCGCTCCCCTTGCCGAAGGTCTGTGCGGCGGCCGCGAGCTGGGTGAGCATCTGGTTGCCGAGCTCGCCCTTGCCGTCGAGTGCGTGGGCTCCGGCCTTCAGCACGTGGTCGAGCGTGCCGTCCTTGTTGACGCCGTTGGGGCCGAGCGCCTGGGAGAGGTCGGCGAGGCTGGAGTAGATCCGGTCCAGCTCGACCGGCACGGCCGTCTCGGGCAGCGGGATGTCCGCCCCGTCGGCCATCAGCTTGTCGCCCTCGTCGTACGCCGGGGTGAGCTGGACGAACCGGTCGGCGACCAGGGTCGGCGTGACGATGACGGCCTTGGCGTTCGCCGGGACGTCGTACTTCGCGTCGTAGGTCATGTCGACGCGCACCGAGTTGCCCTCGGGCACGACCGCGGTCACCCGGCCGACGTTGACGCCGAGGATCCGGACGTCGCTGCCCTTGTAGATGCTGACGGCACGCGGGAAGTGCGCGGTGACGGTCTTGGTCTCCGTGTCGTCGCGGACCACGAAGACGTAGATGCCGAGGACCATCACGACGGCCAGGACGGCGCCGAGCACGCGGCCGCTGACGCGGTTGAGGTAGCGGGAGTCGGCCATGTCAGTCCTTCAACCGCGAGGGGACGAACTCGCCGGTCGGGATGGCGAGGAGGTTGGAGGCGTAGGCGTCGAACCACGGGCCGGTGCCGATGATGTTGCTGAGGATGTCGACGTAAGGGCCGAGGGCGCCGAGCGTCGCCTTGAGCTCCTTGTCCTTGGAGTTCAGCAGGGACAGCAGGCCGTCGACCTCCTTGAGGGCGGGCGCCATCTGGGCCTTGTTGTCCTCGGCGACGCCGCGCAGCTGGCGGGCCAGGTCGCGGGCGTTGACCAGGAGCAGGTGCACTGCCTCCTTGCGGCGCCGCACCTCCTTGAACACGAGGTCGCTGTTCTTCATCAGCGTCACCAGGTCCTCGCTGCGGGCCGACAGCACCTTGCTCACGCTCTGCGAGCTCTTGAGCAGCGCCTGGATCTGGTCGTCGCGCGACGCCACGGACTGCGACAGCCGGGCGATGCCGCGGAAGCTCTGCTCGATCTCGGGCGCCGCCTGGTTGGTGGTGTCGGCGACCACGTCGAGCGCCTTCGAGAGCTGTGCCGTGTCGATCCGCTCCGTGGTCGTGGTGAGGTCGCTGAACACGCCGACGATGTCGTACGCCGAGTGGGTGCGGTCGACCGGGATCACGTCGTCGGAGGAGAGCTGACCGGAGCCGACCGGCTGGATCTCGAGGTACTTCTCGCCGAGCAGGCTGAGCACCTCGACCGACGCGGTGCTGTCCTTGCCGAGCTCGACGCCGTTGTCGACATCGAACGTCACCACCACCGTGTGGCTGTCCTTCAGCTCGACGTCCTGCACGCGGCCGACGCGGATGCCGGCGACCTGCACCATGTTGCCGGTGTGCAGGCCGCTGGCGTCGGTGAACTCCGCGCGGTAGGTGGTGCCGCGGAAGCCGGGGAACTTCCCGAGGTTGAACGCCGCCGCCATCACCAGCGCCATCAGCACCAGGGTGATCGCGCCGAGCCTCAGGACCCGCGCCTCGCCGTACCGGCTCGCCATGCTCACTGTGGCCGCCTCACGGGGTCGCCTCCGCGCCGTTGCACCGCGGAGCCGTCGACTTGAAGTCGAGGTGGTTGAGCTCGTTCATCAGCTGCTTGACCCCGGGGATGTCACCGAGGCCGGCGGGGAGCGTGATCCGGCCGCTGAAGCCGCAGATGTAGTAGTTGTACCAGCTGCCGTAGGTGCCGGTCCGGGTCTGGTCGGTCATCGACTCGGGCAGCCGGTCGAGCATCTCGATCACCTGCTGGCGCGACTCCTTGGTGTTCAGGAGCGCGGCGAGCCGGCGCAGCTTGGCGACGTCGGACTTGATCAGCGGCCGGCCCTGGCGGAGCAGGTCGGCGACCACCACGGTCAGGTTGGAGATGTTCTGGAGCGAGGACCCGATCGTCGAGCGGTCGCGGGCGAGGTCGGTCATCCAGTTCTTCAGTCCCACCACGAGGTCGTTGAGCTGCTTGTGCCGGCTGTCGACCGTGGTCAGCGTCGCGCTGAGGTTGTCGACGACCTCGCCGATCAGCTGGTCGCGGTCGGCGAGGGTGTTGGTGAGCGAGGCCGTCTTCTGGAGCAGCCCCTGCACGGTGCCGCCCTCGCCCTGCAGCACCTGGACCAGGTTCATGCTCAGGTCGTTGACCTGGGTGGGGTTCAGCGCCTGGAAGAGCGGCTGGAACCCGTTGAAGAGCACGGTCAGGTCGAGCGCGGGCTTGGTCTGCTGGATCGGGAGCGTCCCACCGTCGGGGAGCGCCTTGGCGTCGCTGTCGGCGCCCTCCTCGAGCGCGAGGTACCGGTTGCCGACCAGGTTGAGGAAGCGGATCTCCGCCCGCGAGGCGGTCGTCAGCGGCACCCCCGACTTCACGTGGAAGGTCACCAGCGCCTCGGTGCGGTGGTAGTGCTCGACGTTCTTGACCTCGCCGACGCTCACCCCGGCGACCCGGACGTCGTCGCCCTTCTGGAGCATCGAGGCGTTCGAGAAGACGGCCTTGTACGTCGTGCCCGAGCCGAACCCGACGTTGCCCATGATCACGGCGAGCAGACCGGTCACCAGCAGGGAGATCACCGTGAAGATGCCGAGCTTGATGGCCGCCGAGATCGTGGTGGCGTTGCGGGAGCTCATCGCCCACCCCCCGCGGGCTCGCGGACGAGCGGGCCGTACATGAGCGACCCGAGCGAGCCGTAGTCGGCGGCGGAGGCGCCGGAGCGCTGGGCGAGCATCGCGTTCACGATCTGCTGCTCGCCGGTGCTGCCCGAGTAGTCGGCACCCACCCGGTTCAGGCCGAGGAAGTCGGGCACGGCGGAGGTCGGCGGGTGCTCGTCCATGTCGCTGCCCTGGTCGAGCGCGACCGGCGGCGCCGGCACCGGGGCGTTCGGCAGCCCGAGGCACCACGGCCCGTGGCCGACCTCGCCGTATGTCGGGCGGTCGCGCTTGTCGTAGGCGCGGTACTGCGGCGTGCCGAACTCGAGGTACTGCTTGACCTGGTTGCCCTCGAAGGTCCGGGCCAGCCGCGGGGCGTACTTCGCGGCACCCTCGATCAGGCACGGGAACTCGGGTGAGTAGACGGCCAGCAGCTTGAGCACCGGCTCGGTGACCTGGCCGACCCGGATCAGGTTGCTCTCGTTGTCGCCGAGGATGCGGGTGGAGGTGTCCGCGACGCCCTGGAGGTCCGAGAAGAAGGTGCCGAGCTGGGCCTTGTTGTCCACGATGGTCTGGCTGGTCGTGGTCACGTTGCGGAGCACGGCGAGCAGGTCGGGGGCGGCGAGGTCGTAGGTGTCGGCGACGTCGGCGAGCTTGACCAGGTCCTGGCGCAGCGTGGGCAGGTGGCCGCCGATCCGGCCCAGGTAGGTGTCGAGCTCGTCCATCGTCTCGCCGAGCTGCTCGCCGCGCCCGCCGAGCGCGGTGGCGAGCGCGTTGAGCGTGGCGTTGAGGTCGGCCGGACGGACGGAGCGCAGCAGCGGGAACAGGTTGGCCAGGATCCGGCTGAGCTCGACGTTGGTCTCGACCCGGCTGGCCGGGATCACGTCGCCGTCGGCCAGCGGCGTCGAGGACGGGTCGTCGGGGCGGACCAGCGAGATGAACTTCTGGCCGAACAGCGTGGTCGGCAGGATCTGCACGGTGACGTTGTCGGGGATCTGCTTCGCCTCGTCGGGCTGGAGCGCGACGGTGATGACCGCCTCCTTGCCGTCCTGGTCGATCTTGCGCACCTGGCCAACCAACGCGCCGTTGAGCCGCACGTCGCCGAACTTCGGGAGCTGGAGCCCGGCCCGGTCGGCCTTGATCGTCACGGTCGTGGAGCGCTCGAAGGTCTTCTGGTAGATCGCGATCGAGAACGCGATCAGCAGCGCGATGACCGTGATGAAGGCGACGCCCGCCACCAGCAGCCGGCGGTGCTCCGCCGGGCTGTCGTGGTAGACGTTGACCAGCATCAGCCGGTGATCCTCACCGTGGTGGTCGAGCCCCAGATCGCGAAGCTCAGGAAGAAGTCGGCGACGACGATCGTGACGATGCTGGTGCGGATCGCCCGGCCCACGGCCGTGCCGACACCGGCCGGTCCGCCGGACGCGGTGTAGCCGTAGTAGCAGTGGATCAGGATCACCGCGGTCGCGAGGAACAGCAGCTTGAAGAACGACCACAGGATGTCGCTTTCCAGCACAGTGGGATCCGAAGCTTGGAATTCACGTGACTTGAAGTCGCGGC
>JADMIO011116403.1_pt1 | contig 129426 bp, 103 predicted proteins | sample 8958161 | NCBI WGS metagenome assembly JADMIO01 (sample SAMN16585339, study PRJNA669376) | soil metagenome | isolation source: Crop rotation soil | place: USA: Cullars Rotation, Alabama | collected 2011
GCGACAACTTGTCCACGTGGAATTCTAAGCTTAGGATCCCAATGTGCTGGAAAGGTTGACGCCTACCGTTTGTGTGCTGCGCTACCGTTCTAGCTGTTGTTGCAGTTGAACTGGGCTTCGGGCAGCTCGGTGCGAGTTAATTAGTGTTAACACTTCCGCGATGCTTGCGGCTATGGTGATCAGGCCTCCTCTACCGGTAGAGATCTACGAATGGCAGGATACTGACCCGCGGTGAACCCGCCACTTCTTGCCACCCGTCGAGCGAGGCGCTCACTGGCCGATCTATAGCCACCAACGCCTTCACCCCAATGGCGGAAAGACGCTCCTTTATCTGCGTCATGTGCGTTGGACTCAGCCTCCAAAACTCGTTCGGATCGGGGAACTCCGCAACGATGCGAGTACCGGCAAGGTGAGCATAGTAATTCTCAAAAGATTGTCCAACGGATGCCAGGCGATCTCCCGGACTCACGCCTGCTGATTGGAGAGCCAATGCAATCTGTTGGTGATTGATTTCCGTTGCTGCACTCCCGCCGAGCAGTTTGGCGGCACCTGGAAGCAGAAGTGTGCAAAGCACCGTCGCCGCAACCGCTGTTCTTACTGAATCAATTGTTTTCGACCACAGAAGGCTGTAGAGTGACAGCCAAAACAGGACAAAGAAAGCGCCGAGAAATCGATACTCCGCGTGGACGGCCGCATACATCACGCATGCGAGAATCGGCCAAAGCAACAACCATTGATACTCTTTGTGAACGATTGGAAGAATTCTGGCTTGAAGAACGAAACCGCAGAGCACGAGTGCGCCCGCCAATAAACTGCTCATTTGCGTGAAGGCTTGCAGGTAGACTCGAACGTTGGTCTTGAAGGCGACAACTTGCTCTTTAAGATGGATTCGGGTCTTTGCTCCGCCGTACCAATACGCGGGATCATACCAGAGCGGATACGTGCCGTTGATCGGTTGTGCAAACTCGAGGAGCCTCGGTTTTTCGACAAGAACGCGTGGTGGGTGTTCCGGACGACCGTATTCTGAATCATCGCCAGTCCAACCTGCATACTGTTGCAGTCCATTGACGTGCCATGCGTAGTTTAGCCGTCCCGTTTCGCCGATGCTTAAATGCCCGGCCCGACTGCTCATCACCACGATCCACGGAGCGGCCACAACAAGCATTGAAAGACCCGCTGCAACGACCTTGATTCGTGAATAAGTATCCCGGGGAGGAAACGTAAGAACCAGCGCAATCAGAAGAAGCCCCAAAGGGAACAGTGCGGCCTTGACGTAGTATCCCAATCCGAGAATGGCCCCCAAAGTCACAAATCCTGACCAGCGAGCGCCGGAAGTTGCAAGACGGCATGCCACGCCCGCAGCCAAGAACACGATTCCCGCAACCATCAGATCGGGGGTCACGGTGCCGAAACCAATGAACTCGCTAGTGAACCAAAGAAACGTTCCAAAGCCGAAGGGAATCAAGAGCGGATTAGCCTCGTTCAAAGCACGACGGCTCGCCATCCAGGATCTAAGAAAGAACGTAAAGGTCAAAAGGACGACGACAAAGATGACGAAATTGACGAGGTGGACCACTGAGAATTCGAGATGTAGCGATGGACGAAACACAAAGAGGGCGAAGCTGATGAGCGCAGGATATCCGGGGCTCCAGTAGCTACTTACGAGATGCTGCGCCCCATTGCGATACGCTTCGGAAGCCATGTCCATGTAACTCATCCCGTCGGGGTTCATCGAATTTCGAGCCGACCAGCCTTCAATTGCCGCCCAAATGATGCAGAGTATCCACCAAAAACGATAGGAGTTTAAGAGCACAAGGACTTGCGAGAAGCGGGGGGATAGCTGCCATTCTCCCTTGTCAGGTGTGAATGGAGTGGCCATGCCTTTGGCAGTTTAGCAGCTAAGAGTGTATCGTTCGCCTAAACGACTTCAAGCAAGGCCCAACCTGGCAACGTCGCGGGTTGTCCACTCTCCCAAACGACTTTGCGGGTTTTCGGAAATGGCGTGCCGGATCGGATCGCACGATCGTAGAGCGGCATCCGCTTGAGGATTTTCCGATAATCCTCGTTGCCTGTATCCAGATATGCTGTCTTGCTGAGAAATCCGCCTGCCCAACCGAGATTCACCAGGCAGGCATCTCCGTCCTGCTGAACCTGCTCGAGCTTTGCCGCCAGCGCATCAACGTTCGAGCGTAATCGAGGCAGCCCGGTGATATCGGCATAACTTCGTTGTACCTTAATCAACTCGGCAGCGTGATCGTTTGCCGCCTTGAAGACGCGTTCCGGCCCCGGTTGTTCCCGACGTCGTTGGAATTCCCGCACACGCCAATGTCCCTTGAAGACGGTACCGGGTATGGCCATCTCCGCGAACGTCGAAACCGGCTTCCAGCCGAGCTCCTGCCGTCCACTACGCTCCTGCAACGTGGCAACACGGACCATGTAAATCTTAAACGCGCTGAGAGGTACGGGATCGGAGTCCGCCGCCATCAACAGCCGCATTGGATCGTTTGCTTGCGAACCAATCGTCATTGTCTCGGCAGCTTCGCCTGGGCGCCGAAGTGGCCGCTCGCCCTCCATGCGTCCTGCAATCTCGCGCACGACTCCTGCATTCCAACGCGAAAAAGCGTATCCAGTGCGAAGTGCACCCTTCAAAGCCGAAGCAGGCAGATACGGGCCGTGTACGCCCGCGCTGAAGGTTGGGATGAACAGATGCTCTGGCCGGGTCTGCTCCCATGCTGGTGTCAAGCTCGCATGTTCGAACGGAACGCGGCGCTCAGCGTAGCTCTGAGCGAAGCCTCCCCAGGATGCGAAATCCAATTTTTCCGCCCGGCGCAGTTGCGTGAGATATCCTTCAAGTCGCGGACCACGTGCCAGCAGCTTGAAAATCCGCGTCTGGTCGAGAACATTAACCTGATCGCGCCAGACCATGTAGTCAATCGGCGACAATCGCTGCCCATCTCCCACGAGCGTAGGTGTCAGGACGGTGAGCTTGTAGAACTTCACTTCTGCTCCTCCGGCTTGCCCTCTGGGACCGACCCATCTTCATCCGGAAGAGACGGCTTTGCGGTGGCATCTTCCACCGCATCGCTGGGCACGACCTGCTCGGCGATCGGTTCCGTCTCCACGAGAGATGGATCGGCCGTCAGCGTTAAATCCGGCTCCGTAGGTTCGTCTTCCACCGCAGTATCGCTTACCGCGCTCTTCTCGGCGATTGGTTCTGTTTCGACCGAAAACTGCTGCACTTCAGGGATCGGCTCAGGTTTTGCACTCGTATCCTCATATGGTTCCGATGCCTCCCCTGTTTGTTCGATCTCACCAAGATCAGGAAGGGCAGGGGTCTGTTCCATGGAACCCGTCAACGAAGGCGGCACGTCTTCAAATGAGCCCTCATCCGCAGTTGGTGCCTCAACCATACGTTGGATCGATTGGAAGCCGGGCAACCTAACCGCAACAGGAACGGCGACAGCAAAGCCGGCGCGATAAACGGGGTGGCCATTGTTCTCCAGCGCGACATTGCGAGCAAGACCGACTGGCTCGGATTCGGCGATGACCACACTACCTTCCTCCACCATTGCGCTCTCGATTTTCAACTCGCCGCGGTACTCGGTGCGCCCGGAGCGTCGTAACAGCTCATATGCTCCACGACTCCAATCGACGTGATCCAGCTTTGCGGGTGCGAACAACGAGAGCATCCAGTATCCCGTCTCCTGTTGTTCAGATTCCGCCGCCGGTGCACTAAGTGCGGCGGGCAGGGCATCATATTCAGGGGTGGTCGATCTTCCCCAGCCGAGCGATCGTTCGCCGCCTATGCCGGAATCTGCCAGGAATCGAAACAGCGCTTGAACGCGGTCTTTCCAGTTATCCGAACACAGAACAGCGCACCAGATCCCCGCACCTTCTGCAAACTCCAGGCACGCGGTGGAACCCACATCGGCGCTCGCATTCGTTAGTCTGTCTACGGCCGCGGTCCGTCGAACCGTTACTCGAAACGGCGGCGTCACTTCGCCGAACTTTTCCACAGGTAGGATGCATTCGCTGATCGGATCGACGGCCCATCGGTCCTCTTTCAGGTTTTCGTAGGCGAGTAGTCGAGGCACAATCTGCAATGGCACGAAACGAGCCGCTTTCCAGCGAGCCTTTCCAACCACAGCAGGTGGCCACACGTGTTTCGGAGCCGGCACCAGCAAGGTTCGCCCTACGAACGGAAATCCCGACCCAACCCGTACCTCGGGGGTTTTTGCCTCGGCCGTCGCCGTCAGCCATTCGGAAAGAAAGCCCAAGTGGTTGGCAGAGATCGTCAGGGCGGAAAACAGCGTGTCGCTATGCAAAACGCGATCGACGCGGTCCCGTGCACCCGAGGACGGGCCAAGGCGCCAAGGCCCCGTAGGCCGTAGGCGAACGATAAAACCGGAGGTCATCTATGCCAGCTTTGATGCAAGGTCGCCTGAGGCGAGTCCTTGAATGGCGGCCAAGTCGCCGCCCGCAAGCAACTCCTGCTCCGCTTCACCAGCGGAATAGAAGCCGCGCCCGCGCCATATGAGTCGCATATTTCCGAGCTTTACTCTGCCGCTGCCCCGGGATCCGCCGCCGCCTAGAGCATCATCTTCCAGAAGACGTAATCCTTCGACTACGCGTGCAAACAACGGTTTGTCCTCATCGCAGAGGATATCCATGACCATGCGAACGCGAAATTTTGCCCCGGCCGGTACACGTTCTAATGTGCGAGGGTTCGCCTGCGAGGTAATCCGGTCGACTGCGTTTTCACTCTTTACCTCGGTGAGCTCATCATCGAGGTTTTCGCGCATCGCCTGAGTGATGCTATCCGCATCGAGAGCGGCGTCGTAGATGGTCAGGCGCGAGGGTGTTGCAGTGCTGGTCTCGAGGGCATCACCCTGCACGCGCTCCATCCGGCCTGCATTACGTCCGAACAATACACCGATGTCATCGTCCGGGCGATCGCTCTGATGAATGCGAACTTCCTGTCCCTTGCGCCGCGACAAGTAGACCAACTCGGCGGGCACCGCAAGACCGCTCGATTGTTCCAGAAGCGACCGCAGTCTGCCCCGGAGCGAACTGCCGGGTATGTAAGGCCGTCCAAACGCATCTTTGACAACCGGATTATCGGCACCCCCAATTTCGAGCGTACCTTTGCCCGCGCCAATATGCAGGCCTGTCTCGCAATGTAAATCGCCTTCGAGGATCAGCTTTCCGACGAACTTCAACTCCGTTTGCGCAGTGTGCGAACTCATTCTTTTCCCTTATTTCGCTTTTCCTTATTCGTTGTACGCGACGATGGCTTCGAACAAGTCGCGAAATCGCTCGTAACCCTTTACGTCGTTCTTGCGAGTAACCTGAAGCAACAGTTTCTCGAGGCTGTCCAGGCTCCGTAACTGATGTCGCGCGATTGTGTACGCCAGGCGTGCCCGCAGCATCACAAATTGGTGCTGTCGTTCGCCCTCGGCGATACGGCACGCACGACGGACTGCGTTGTAAAAGCGCCGCAACTGGCTCTTGGTTCCCGAATCCATGTCGCGCATTCTGGCCACGACGGCGTGGGCCTGATTGTCGAGATAGAGGCTGTCGCTAATGAGTTTCTCCAGATCGATTTCGGGAGGACCTTCGAAACGACGATCGCGGGCGCCGCGGTCGTCGCGTCGATCCCCTCGTTCGCCGCGGTCTCCGCCACGATCCCCACGTTCCCCTCGCGGCCCGCCGCCTGGACCTTCGCGTCGCCCGCCGCCTCCCGGAGCACCCCCGCCCGGCCCGCGGCGTTCCGCACCCCCGCGTTTGTCGTTCGTCGGTTTCGGCTGCTCGGTGGTTTGACCTGATTGCTGCTCAGCCGTCTGATTCGCCTGCTCGTTGTCCGCCATTCTGATTACCTTTTGGGCCTATGCGCCCGTTTCGAGCCGAGTCCACTCCAGCGCGACGCGTCCCTGCGGACGGAGTCGCACATGGGCTGCCTTCTTGCCGGTGAAATCGGAAACTAGCTCGGAGCGCAAGCGTTGGAATTCCTTATTGCGCGACGTGCCAAGCACCATATTAATCCGCCTGTAGAATCGCCATGGACGATCGACTCTGTCGCTGCGGGTACGATTGGGTACCCCCCATTGTGTGTCGCTTTCTCGATAGAAGCTCGCCAACTCATTTAGGAGGTCAGGTGAGCACCGGAATTCCTTGATGAGCCGGGTCATCACTTGTTTTGTTTCAGCGGCGTCGGCCAGTTGTTTCCATTCGAGAACGCGATTCAAAACGTAGATAGAATCCCGGCCCGTTGTTTTTGCAACCTCGAGCATGTCGCCCGATTCGGCATACACCTCGGCGACCGATTGATCAGGAGCATTTGCAAGTGCGATCGCCATTGAAATCGTCTTGCCTTCGGTCCCGGCGTGATCGCGGAGGTTCGCTTCGACAAAGATCTGAAACACCCGCTGCAACTCGCGTGCGAACGCAATTAACGCGTCCCACGATCCGTACACTGCGAAGTTGCCGGTCCCTACATACAGCAAAGTGACTTTACGCCAGAATTCCGGGAGGGAGCAGAGGACGCTTACCTCACCCGCGAAGAAGCGCTTGAACATCTCCGACATCGCCAGATGCTCTTCAATTGTGACGGCCTTTTGCAGGCGTGCGCTCAGCGCATCGACTCCACCTCGAAGAACACCCCAGGTGCGTCGACCCTTTGCACGCGACGCAAGCGTTTTCAAGCCAGCCGGGGCTGTATCCTGATCGTTCAAGGCCGTGTGCCGCACCAGGGGGATCGAATCCGTGTTCGATCCCAGCGGCCAAGCAAATTTTCCGGCTCCGGCCATGAGATGGCCGGGTTCCTCCGGCGACCAGGCTACTGAGGAAGCCTCGCGTAAATCGACCGCAAGTTTATTGAAATCGACCGCCGTGGCCTGTGGAGCGAGCTCAAACGCGTGCATTCCAGCGATTGCCGCCGGAGTGCCTGCTCGCCGTTGTAAATCCTCATGCAGGCGGCGGCGCACATCGCTCCAATCACCAAGATTTTCCGTGATGGCCCAAATGAGGCGAATCGTTTCCCCGCTGCTTTGGGCAGCATTGGCCGCAACCCGCGAACAGAACTCCTCCGCTTGTGCGCGCACCTCCGCCGGAAGCACGAGAAGAAACCCGTCTCCGCCGCTCGCCCCAAGAAGCATCGCTGACAAGCCAAGTTCGCTCAGTAGCGCGCGCGGAGCAACTTCGCTTAACAATGAGAGCCACTGCGCGCGTCCCTCGATGTCGGTTGCGGCTGATCCAAGGAACTCTTCGATCCCTAGGATCTTGCCGTGCAGGAAGATCTGGAAAGACATCCGAAACACTAAGCTAACACGGAGAGGCAAGCAGTTGGGTCACTTCTACGTTGACAATTCCTTACACTGCGATTGTGTCCAGCTTGGAGGGTGCCGCGTCAGATTGCATGTAGGTGGTTGAAAACAATGTATCTGTATAAACGAAACTTCATCTTGGCCGCGTTCCTGATCCTATCAGCCGGTGCGGCTTTCCCCCAGAATGCACCTGCGGACACAACCCAGGAGCCCAAGCAACATACGCGTGCTCACGACGGTGCGCGAGGTACCGAGCGAGTGGCCAAAGCGCTCAATTTAACGGATGCCCAGAAAGAACAGGCCAAAGCGATTCACGAAAAATATCGGGCTTCCTCGGAGGATTTCCGCACCCAAATGGGCGCTTTGCGTGAGCAGTTCAAAGCCGCAAAAGAGGCGAACAACACAGCTGAACTCGACAAGCTGAAACAGCAGCGGGAAGCGCTCTTCGCCAAAAATAAGGAGACTTGGACGGCCGAGCGCAATGAGTTCCGCTCCATTCTTACGGCGGATCAGCAGGCAAAGCTGGACCAGATGCGTGAATCCCGCCGAGACAACGGTGGCGGAAAGCGCGACTCGAAACCGGAAAAGCCTCAAGCCTAATCTCTTGCATTTGCAAATAGCGCCACAGCGATCTACAGTTGTGGCGCTATTTTTTTGTTTGGTTGATAGCTCTCACCGAATTAGCGACCGTCCGCTGATACTCCGCCGCTTTCGCCAGTACTTGTGGCACATCCAACGACAACACGCGACGGTTCTTCAAAACAACGCGGCCGTTAATAATTACATGATCTACGTCTGAGCCCTTTAACGCATATACAAGGTGAGAGTAGACGTTGTACATGGGCACGGCATGCGGTGAATTAATACGAATAAATACAAGATCAGCTTGCTTGCCGGGCTCGAGTGACCCGATTTCTTTTTCCAGGCCGAGAGCGCGAGCGCCGCGGATGGTTGCCATCTCAAAGGCTCGCTCTGCAGTCAGCGCAACCGGATCCGCGGCCGTGACTTTTTGCATTTTCGCCGCGAGATCCATTTCTTCGAACATATTCAAATCGTTGTTGCTGCCGGCGGGGCCGTCCGTCCCCAGGCCGAGCGCGATATCCGCGGCCAAGTACTTCATTACAGGTGCAATGCCGCTTGCCAGCTTGGTATTGCTTGACGGACAATGCGCGACGCCGACACCGCGCCGTTTCAGGATGCGTAAGTCTTCGTCGTCAACCCAAATGCCGTGCGCCACAACGGTTCGTCCGGTCAGTGCACCTAGCGTTTCGAGCAGCTTTGCCGGGGTTAGTTTACGCTTGGCATACAATTCGTCGTTTTCTCGCTTTGTCTCAGAGAGGTGAATAAGAAAGGGCGCGTTGAACTTATTGGCTAAAGTCCTACAGGCTTTTAAGGTTTCATCCGAATTGGTGTATATTGCATGCGGAGCGATCGCAGGAACTATCAACTCGTCATTCCGGAAACGCTCGAGGAAAGCTTCTGCGCGCTTCAAAGCTTCAGCGGGGGTCCTGGCATCCGGGACCGGAAACCCGATCACGGTCTGGCCCAGGACGCCACGCATTCCGCACTCTTTGGTAGCTTCGGCGATAACTTCCTCGAAATAATACATGTCGGTGTACGTGGTCGTTCCCGACAGCAGCATCTCGGCGCAAGCCAGACGGGTACCCCAGCGAACGAAATCCGGCGAAACGTTCTTGGCTTCCGCAGGAAAAATGAACTTTTCGAGCCAGTCTTGCAGACTCATGTCGTCCGCGATGCCGCGTAGCAGCACCATCGGCGCGTGATTGTGAGTATTAATTAATCCGGGGATCAAGACCGCCGCCGGTTCGTCGATTCGGGATTTGGCTTCGAATCGTTTTTCGATTTCGGCTTTTGTGCCAACGGCGGCGATGCGCCTCCCGCGGATCGCGACCGCGCCGTTTTCGATCACACGTCGCTTCTGATCCATGGTGACGACGTGGCCCGCGCTGAGCACTAAGTCCGCCGGCTCCGACCACGCGACGGCGGCAATTAGAAGAAGCTTAAAGAAACGTTGCATCGAAAGGCCTCGGAAACAGATCTTTCATGCGAAAGCTTTCGGTCTTTCCGGCAAGATTGATGAGCACTACCTCAATGTCGCCGCAGAACTCCCACAAAATTTGCCGGCACGACCCGCAAGGTGGTGCGAGTACCTCCGTATCGGCCGCAACTGCAATTCGCCGGAATCTTCGACTCCCTTCAGACATTGCTTTGAAGATGGCAACTCGCTCTGCACATATCGTCAGGCTGTAGGAGGCGTTCTCGATATTGCATCCGGTATGGATTGCGCCGGAGGCATCTTCGAGGGCGGCACCTACCTTGAAGTCGGAGAAGACGGCATGCGCATGATTCCTGGCTTCTAACGCCGCTCGTAGAAGTGCTTCCATCACTTCTCCGCGTCTAGCCTGGGAATGACGGCTTTCAGCAGTTGGACAAACGTCTCGCGCACACGTTGCCCGGTTTCGAGGACTTCTTCGTGATTGATTCTTTGCTTCAGAACGCCGGCCGCCATATTTGTGACGCACGAGATTGCCAAGACCTTCATGCCCATATGGTTAGCCGCAATCGCCTCGGGTACGGTGGACATGCCAACCAGATCCGCGCCGATCAGGCGCAAGAAGCGGATCTCCGCCGGGGTTTCATAAGACGGTCCTAGCATCGCCGCATAAACACCCTCGGTCAGGGGGATCTCAATCTCGGCTGCAGCTCGTTTCGCAATCTCGCGAAGCCGTTCGTCGTAAACCTCCGACATATCGGGAAAGCGCGGACCGAGGTCGTCCTCGTTCGCACCTACCAGTGGGTTTGTCCCCTGCAGATTGATGTGATCGCTGATCAAAACCAGTCCGCCCTGTTGCAGGGAAAGGTTGATTCCGCCGGCTGCGTTGGTGAGGATCACTGATTTCACCCCGATCAGCTTCATGATGCGCATCGCGTACGCCACTCGGCTTGCAGAGTAGCCCTCGTACAGGTGCGCGCGCCCGGACAATACCGCCAGATTCACCGATCCGAGCTTGCCAAAGAACAACCTTCCGTGATGGCCAATCGCGGTCGACCGCGGCCATCCCGGTATCTCGGCGTACGGGATCTCTACTGGATCGGACAACTCGTCGGCGAACCCTCCAAGGCCGCTGCCGAGGACAACCGCAATGGACGGCGTCGCCGGCATTTTTTGCTGGAGGTAGTTTTTCGTTTGCTGAAACATGCTACAGAAGCATGCCTGCGATACAGGCCGACATGGAATTCGCCATGGATCCGGCGGCAACAGCGCGGATCCCCAATCGAGCTAGATCGGACTTTCGCGTCGGCGCGAGGGCGCCAATGCCGCCAATCTGGATCGCGATGGAACTCAGGTTTGCGAATCCGCACAAGGCGTAGGTGGCGATCACGAACGATCGTGGGTCTAACTGTCCCTGCAGCGGACCCAACTCGAGAAAGGCGACAAATTCGTTCAGCACCAGGCGTGTGCCCAATAAATTGCCGACCGTTTTGCAATCATTCCACGCCACGCCCATCAACCACGCAATAGGGGCGAAAAGCGTCCCAAAAATACCCTGCATCGACCCGGGCATCCAACCGAAGCCTGGAACCCCGTGCAGCCAGCTCAGCATCCCGTTCACCATGGCGATAAGAGCGAGAAATGCAATCAGCATACCGCCGATGTTCAGAGCGAGCTGTAGCCCGTCGCCTGCGCCCCGCGCTGCGGCATCGATGATGTTGACACCCGGCTTTTCGACTTCCACATTGATTTTCCCAGCAGTCGCCGGCTTTTCAGTCTCAGGAATCATGATCTTGGCGAGCATGATTGTCGCCGGCGCCGTCATGATCACCGCAGTCAGCAAATGAGCGATCTCGACATGCGCAATCTTTACGTACGCTGCCATCACGGCGCCCGATACGTGAGCCATTCCGCTGGTCATGATCGTGAACAACTCCGATTGCGTGAGCCCGGCCAGAAACGGACGAATCGTGAGGGGAGCTTCGGTCTGCCCCATAAAGATGCTCGCCGCGACGCTGGTGGACTCCGCTCCGCTAGCGCCCATTACGCGTTGCATGACAACGGCCATCCCGCGAACCACAATCTGCATCACGCCGAGCTGATACAAAATCGCAAATAGCGCCGCGATAAAGATCACGATCGGCAACACCTGAAACGCGAAGATGACGCCGTAAGGGCCGCTCTTCGTGCCCAAGGGACCGAACAGAAACTGACTTCCTGCTTCCGCGTATTCGAGCAGCGCGTTTACCGCAATCGACGCGACTTGAAACACGTTGCCGAAACTGGTTTTCAACACCAGGAAGGCAAAACTGAACTGGAGCGTCAAGCCCCATAAGAGAACACGGGGTTGGATTGCCCGTCGGTTCGTAGATACCAAAAAAGCTATGCCGAGAATGACCACTAGGCCTAGCAGGCCCGTGAATCGCTCCATCTAGCCAACCACTTCAAGGATCAGGTTGCGCTCATCGGGGGGATTCGATGAGATACGGAAAGCATCTTCCACCATCTCTGCGGCGTCTTCGAGGCGCTCTTCGCGCGTGTAGTAAATCCTGCAAAGGACCGAGCCCGCATCGATCTTCTGGCCCACTTTGGCTTCGAGAATGACACCGACGGCCGGATCAATCGTGTCTTCCTTGCGATCGCGCCCGGCGCCAATCATGGTGGATGCGAGGCCGATGTCTTCAGCGTTAATTGCGCTGATGTAACCAGAGCGCGGACACAGAATCTCGCGCGCACCGGTCGCGTTTGGCAGCAATTCGAAGCGATCGAGGACTTGTGGGTTGCCGCCTTGGGCCGAGATCACTTCCTTCAACTTGCGATACGCAGAACCGTCGAGGATCTTTGCTTGGGCCAGCTCCCGCGCTTGGTCGATTGACTCGGCTTTGCGACCGAGATGAATCATGCGAGCTGCGAGTTCGATGGAGATCTCATGTAGATCGACAGGACCGACGTTCTGCAGGGTTTGGGACACCTCCATCACTTCAAGCGCATTGCCAATCGCATATCCGAGCGGCTGGTCCATGTTCGTGATCAACGCCTGTACTCGCTTGTTTCCCATGCGACGGCCGATACCAACCATGATTTGGGCAAGCCGGCGAGCTTCCACCTGCTTCTTCATGAATGCCCCGGCGCCTACCTTAACGTCCAGAACAAGCGCATCGAGGCCCGAGGCAAGCTTCTTCGACATGATCGAAGAAGCGATGAGAGGAATGGATTCTACAGTTCCAGTTGTGTCGCGGAGAGCGTAAAGCTTGCGATCGGCGGGAGCAATTTCGTCGGTTTGGCCGATGAAGGCCAAACTCAACTTGGAAAGCTGACTGCGGAATTCATCGATTGTCAGATCGGTCCGAAAACCCGGAATCGATTCGAGTTTGTCTAATGTTCCGCCTGTATGACCAAGACCGCGTCCGGAGATCATCGGGACGACGACACCGGCTGCTGCTGCGATCGGTGCCGCAATCAGGCTGGTCTTATCACCGACCCCGCCCGTCGAATGCTTATCGACTTTCAGTCCGGGGATCAGCGTAAGATCAACCACCTCACCGGAACGGATCATGGTCTCCGTCAACGAATCGACTTCGCGGTCCGACATGCCCTGGAAAAATGTCGCCATCAAAAATGCCGACATCTGATAATCCGGAATTTGGCCGCTCGTGTATCCGTTGATCAGGAAGCTGATTTCTTCCGGGCTCAGTTCCTCCCCGTCTCGCTTGCGGTGGATAAGATCGACAGTACGCATTATTGGAACTCAGCGTACCATCATAAGGCCTTGAAAGTAAAGCAACTATGCGCCAGTAAGCGGCATTTCTACCATCGAATAACGGTATTGTCCGCGAAAGATCTCGGCGAAAAGTTGTTCGATTTCATCGTGCAGAATACGGTTTGAAGTGAGGATGTGGGGGGAGTGTACGGAAAGCTGCATTCCGCGCATATCCGTGGACCGTCCGCCTGCTTCTTCAAGAATCACCACGCCGGCCGCCATATCCCAAGGGTTCAGTCCGAACTCCCAAAAAGCATCAATCCTGCCGCATCCGACGTAACAAAGATCGATCGCCGCGGCGCCAGCCCGTCGCACGCCGTGGGTTAGCATCGCTAACTGATAATAAAAATGGACGTTAACGTTCTGATGCCGCCTGCGGCTGGGAAAACCGGTGGCAACCAGGGCATCTTCCAGCCGCGCCGCGTGCGAAACCTGGATCCGCTGGCCATTCAGAAACGCGCCGCCCCCGCGTTCTGCCGAAAATAGTTCGTCCCGGGTCGGATCGTAAACCACCCCTGCCACCAAGTCGCCGGCTTTCTCGAGGCCTATCGAAACGTTGTATACCGGGAAGGCATGGGCGAAATTCGTAGTTCCGTCCAGTGGATCGACGTACCAGGTATAGTCTGACACCCCGCGTTGGCGGCCGCCCTCCTCTCCCACTATGGAATGGTCGGGAAAGGCGGCGCCCAACCGTTCGATGATCAGTTTCTCGGAGGCGCGGTCCGCCGCTGTAACCAGATCGTAATCGCCCTTCAGTTCGAACCCGATTCGCTGGCGCGCGAAGTCGTTCAACAGGGCTCCGGCTTCCCGCGCAATCGCCGTCGCAGTCTCGAGAATTTGCGGCATCAGGGAGTTTCGTACAGGTACTTAATATCGTGTTTATAAAGGAAAAGATTCGGCTCGCCTTCGCGAGTCAGCCGTATGAACTGTTCGTCATAGAACTCGATTTTGCCTTCGAGTTCCTGGTTGTCGGCCAATTTCACGCGAACGCGCGCGCCCGATTCGGCCAATCGCCGAAGGTACTTCGGCTCTTCGAATGTCTGCTCAGGAGCTTTTGTTTTGGAGGATGCCATTGGTTTGGCGGGGTCAGCGGCTCGATGCCTGTGTCTCCCCATAATAGCCAGTGCGGGAAACGACTCGCAATTCTGGCCGCGATGCCTGAATTTCGATCCTGTGGAAGGCATCCTTGGTTAGAGGCACATTTTTGGGATAAAAGCCCAGTAGGTATTGCGTACGAAGGTCGCGCAGGATTTCCTGAAAAACCATATCCAATGCACTTATACCGGGGGTGAACATTTTCCCGCCGGTGCTTCGCGCGATCCCGGTGAGCGCATGCTCCCCTGCGATATGGCGGCCAGCATCATTGGTAATGGGCATTACGAGAATCCCATAAACTACGACGTCCGCATCGTGCGCGGCGCGCAGCGCCTCGTGGTAATTCTTCGAACTGACGGTATCCGCCCCGTCCGTCACGACTATCATCACTCGTCGGCCCTCCCGATCCTGGATGCGCTCACCGCCGAGGTAGATGGCGTCATAAAGCGATGTACCGGCCTCACCCCGCAGTCGCTTCAGTTTGGCTTCGAATCGCGGAATGCTGCGAGAGAATGGAACTTCCTCGCGTACCTGGTAATTAAAACTAAGCAGCGCGGCCGAATCCTCCAGGTTGCCCTCCTTAAATAGCGCCATCAGGAAGCGCTGGACGGAGTCCGTTTGGAATTTCATCTCCTTGCCGGTGGAACCGCTGGTGTCGACGAGAATCACAACCGAGAGCGGCTGTGAAGTGTGACGTTCGAAAAGGCTGATGGTCTGCTTTGCTCCGTTATCGAAGATTGTGAAATCCTCCTTGGTGAGCCCTCCGACAGGTTTTCCAGCCGTATCCTTTACAGTGGCAATGAGCCGCACGAGCCGAACGTCAACCTTGAACACTGTATCCTGCGCGGGAACGGTGAACGTCCCCAACATCAGCGCCAGTACGACTCGATTCATTTTTGAAGGACGGATTCGTCCCATTCGCCCTCAACCCAGACTTCTCCGTCGGCGAAATGTTCCCTCTTCCAGATGGGCACCAGTTTCTTCAGGCGGTTGATCCCTTCCAAAGCGGCTTCGAATGCCGGTTTGCGATGCGGCGCGGTCACCACTACCAGGACGCTTATCTCGCTGATTTCCATGCGTCCAAGCCGGTGCACCATGGCAATGCTCGTGATCGCATGACGTGCAGCTATGTCGTGCCCGAGTTCGGTCATGACCTTAAGCGCCATCGGCTCATAACACTCGTAATCGAGGAACCTGGTTGCTCTACCCTTCGTGTTGTTGCGGACAACGCCTTCAAACGCAACGACCGCCCCATCGTCAGGGGTAAGAACACTGTTACGGACCTTGGCGACATGGATGGGATCGCGGGTGAGCTCGAACAAGCGATTGGTTCCGTCGGAGCCGCCGCTCACGGGAGGAAGCAGCGCGACTTCGTCACCATCGGCAACAATAGTAGAGACCTCCGCGAAATGGTGGTTGCACGCCATCACAATGTTGGTGCGGAGCGCATTCAATCGAGGGTACTGAGCCGCGTAATGCTCGAAAATATCCTCAAGCGTAGCGCCTTCTTCCAGTTCTAGCGAGTCGTCGCTTCGGGTCGTTATGTCTTTAAGTTGTCCAAAAAAAAGTACTTTGACCCGCACGCCTTGAATCGTAGCAGACGTACCCCGATCCGTGTACGTTGCTACCATGTCGGGGGTGAACGAAATCCAATTCCGTGTCCGCTACGCCGAAACCGATCAGATGGGGGTTGTTTACCACGCTAACTATTTGGTGTGGATGGAGATGGGACGGGTCGAGCTATGCCGGGCGCAAGGAGTTCGTTATCGCGACCTGGAACAGCAAGAAGGCGTACTCCTCGCTGTGGCTGCAGTCCAATGCCGTTATCATGCACCCGCGCGTTACGACGACGAAGTGATTGTGCGGACTACGGTGAAGCGAGCCACCTCCAGGCTGCTCGAGTTCGAATATGAAATAACGTTAGCGGACGACGGCACGAAACTCGTGACCGGCCTGACGACACATGTGTTCTCCAATGCCAGCCTCCGTCCTTGCCGCCTACCCGAAAAATATTGGGCTGCTTTTGGAGTTAAATAAAAGACATGGATTCCCGGAGAGACTTCATTCTCAAAGCGTCAGCCGCCGCGTTATCGGCGGAGCAGGTGATCGCCCAAACCTCGAGTGCCTCGGCCACCGGGATGCCCACAAGAGTGTTGGGACGGACGGGCCAGCGGGTATCGATCGTCGCCATCGGCGGATGGCACATAGGAGCCGTCAAAGACGATAACGAGTCCATTCGCATCATGCACGCCGCGATCGATGAGGGAATTAACTTCTTCGACAATGCCTGGGATTACCACGACGGCCGCTCTGAGGAATTGATGGGTAAGGCGTTGGCGATGGACAACCGCCGGAGCAAGGTCTTCTTGATGACAAAGAACTGCGAGCGCGATTACGCGGGTTCGAAGAGAAATTTGGAAGAGAGTTTGCGACGGTTGAAAACGGATCATCTCGACCTGTGGCAATTTCACGAAATGGTTTACGATAACGATCCCGACTGGGTGTTTGAAAAAGGCGGTCTGAAAGCGGCGCTGGAAGCCCGGAAGGAAGGGAAAGTCCGTTTCATCGGCTTTACGGGTCACAAAGATCCGCGCATTCATTTGAAAATGCTTGCTAAACCGCACGATTGGGACAGCGCGCAAATGCCCGTCAACGTGATGGATCCGCATTACAGGAGCTTCACCGCCGAGGTCATCCCTGTGTGTCTAAAAAAGAACGTAGGGGTAATTGGGATGAAGGGCTTGGGCGGCGGCCACCCCAACGGGCGTTTTCTCGACGAGGTCGGATTGACTTCGGATGAATGCTACCGCTTCTGCCTAAGTCAGCCGGTGACGGCGCAGGTGATGGGCATCACATCGATGCAGCAGTTGAAACAGGACGTGGCGCTGGCACGAGGCTTCAAGCCGTTATCGGAAGACGAGACGAAAGTCTTGTCGTCGCGAGTCAAGGACGTTGCCGGCGACGGGCGCCACGAACTGTTCAAATCGACAAAGGCCTATGACGGTCCACACCATCGCAAGCAGCACGGTTTCGAACTGACGGCGACGGATTAAAGGCGCTCCGTTTTCTATTGCGCTCTTACCGGGATGGTTGTTCCAGCCACTGATTGCGCACTGCCGATGACCATCAGAATCGGAATATCGCCGTTACTGGTGTTCGCGGGGATTCGAACGTTGATCTGATATAGACCACTAATGTTGCCGGGCGCGAGACCTGCGTACAAAACGTCCGCGTCAGTTAATGTTGTCCCGCCTATGCTGATTGTCAGCCGGTTGTTGATCGGGATGGCTTCGAGGGGAGTGATCGTGCCTGGCGCGACAGCGGTTCTCGTTGGCCCTAAGCCGGATCCATACAACTCGATGATTTCGCCGGGCCGAGCGGGCCGCGCATTTGGAACTACGCTCGGATCTGCCACAATCGCCCCGCCACTTGGAACAAGGGCGGCGACACTGCGACCGTTGAAAGTGAAGAACGCCGGCGCGAAGGGCTGCATTGGTGTGCTTACGCTCTCGCTGACCAGTTGATTAGGCCGATCGGGATTCATGATCACCCTGATGGGACGGTCGCCCGGTTCCGTCATCGCGGGGGCTTGCACGTTGATTTGTTCGCGGCCCAAATAGAGGAGCGGCACGCGTTGTCCCGCAATCTCAACCGCCACACAGCCCATTTCCATGGGAAACCGGTTGTCTCGAATATAGCCCGGCATCGCAACTCGCAGCACTCCAAAGGGTGCGAAATTTTGCCCCTGAATTGTGACGAGCCCACGCGGAGCATTTGCAAGATTCCCCGAAGCCGAGTCAATAATTTTCGTGATCACCGGTCGGTCTGTGAATCCACATGGCACCTCGGCTTGAATGCGGGCTTGCGTCGTGTAAATGCGATCGCCTTGATTGTTTCCGCTGTTGTTGGCCGCATTTCCGGCGGCATAGAAGACGATATCGCCGTCGTCAATCCCCGGCGGTGGAGTCCAGTTAAGCTCGAACGTTTTTGTGCCGTTCGAACCGCCTGAAAGAGTTCCGGTGGACGTGTGCGTTGCATACGTACCCTCACCGAGCGGCTGCACTTCCGTATTGATTGGCGAAAACCGGCCGGCTGTTTGGCTCAGATCCTTCGCCCATCTTGCCGTGATTTGAAAGCCCCATCGGACTGCGTCGGGATGGCTGACAGTTACCTTTACATTCTGGGGCAGACCGGGCTTGTAAGAACCCGTTTGGATACGAATGCTACCGCCATCAGGATTCAGTAGAAAGCTGGTATGACAGTTCCTGCAAACACCATCACCCGGGGCGCCTGTGTTTCCTATTGGCGCCCCCTCGGAACGAGCAAAGATTGGAAGTACTGCGAATAAAAGGGAGACGCAGATTCTCATCTCTGGATTGTAATGAATGCGTTGTCCTGCGTTCGAACTCCACTTGGGAAACTGACTACCACCGGTTGATCGCCGTTAGCAACATCGGGAACGACGATGTTGAACTGATAGGTACCGATCAAGTTTGGGGCGCCTCCACCGTACTGCGTTGTGGCATTGACTCCACCGATGGTGACGGTGGGTGTAGTTGCCAACGGCGAGAGTTGCGTTACCGCGCGGCCCGCAGGCATTGCGGGGTTTGTCGGACCGAAGTTCGCCCCATAGAGGGTTATGACATCTCCAGGCTTGGCCGGTCGTGATGTCACTGTGGCACCAAACAAGCCGGACTTACCGAGGAACGTGCCATCTGTAAGTGTGCCGGCAATGTACTTCCGACTCTCGGGATCAAACATGAACCAACCGGGCGCCGCGGTGCGTACATCGCCCGTCGCCGTGTTGCTGGTCCCATTGCGATTCACGACTTCAACAGCGACGCTACCCGTTTTATCGAGAGTGGGAACTTGAACGTTGATTTGCGTCGAGCTAATGAAATAAACCGCCGCCGGCTTGCCGTCGATGTTGACTTTTACACCATCGAGCTCCGTCGGCGCCTGACCGTTGTTGAAATCGCTATCCACCCAAATACGAGTGGTTTGTGCGAGGTCAGTGCCCTTGATCGTCGCCCACGATCCACTGACAATTCCCGCATCGAATGTTGCACCGTTCTGTACGCCATTACTCGATTGAATTGCGGGCTTTGGACCCGAGGATGCATTCGGTGTCAGCGTGAGAGTTGTGGTGTAGATTCGATCGCCTGTATCTTGACCGTTACCGTTTGCGGCATTCGCAGCGACGTAGAAACGCACGCTTCCGGCATCTGCGCCCGCCGGAGGTGTCCAATCGAACACGTACGAATTGCCGGACTTGGCTTGACTGTGCTCGATATATTGAACCGGAGCGTCGGTTCGGCAGGGAACCCGTCGACCGTCGCTGCATATCACTTGCGTTTCCGAGTTAGCGGTCTCTAGAGTGCCTGCTTGACCGGTATTCAAGTTACTAAGAAGCCGCGCTGTAGCTTGAAATCCATAAAGGCGAATTCCGGTCACGGTCGAGTTGATCGTTACTGTCAGTCGCTGTTTTTGACCCGGAGTATACGTGGTTCCTTCGGCGGCAGTGATCTCAACGGAGCCGTTCGAATTTAGGGCATTCCCCGCATGACAACTCGTACAGTTTCGATTTGCCGGCGGATCACCGGCGTTGGCGGGATCTGGCCCACTCGCGCTGGCTAAAATAAGTGCGGGAATAACGGCGAGAATCGTGACACACTTCGCCGCGAGAATAGTTGTGGAACGTCGCATTAAGTTAAGCCCCCGAAACTGTTGAAATGACGCGCAACGCTTTGCGCGCCGTCGTACTTAATAAATATTTTAGCGAGTCATCAACCGGCAACCAAGCGTAATTCTTGGGCTTTTTCGCGATTTTGGCTTCTGCGATTGTAAAAATGTTGTTAACATTTGTGATTGAATGCCGGAAACGGCCCAACTCGGCGCCTAATACAGCTGCCGGCAAGGCAGTGTATTCCGGTAACTCCCAGAATCCGGCGAGTTTCTTATCTGAATCAGGTCTTCGCCAAAATAACATTTCATTCCGTCGACGTATCACCAACAACAAACGTTCCATCCGGACCTGCCTGGATTTTTTTCTTGGCGGCAAACTGTCTTGAGTTCCTGCAGCGCGGGATTTGCAAAAATCGGCCACCGGGCAAAGCAGACATTGCGGATTGCGCGGCAGACAGATGGTCGCGCCCAATTCCATCATGGCTTGATTAAAGTCGCCCGCCCGCTTGTGATCGAGACGTGCTTCGGCGTGTTGCCGAATATCCAACATACTGTTTTCCAGCCTCGCGATTACGCGGACCACGTTGCCATCGACGGCGGCATGTGGGAGATCGAAGGCAATGCTTGCAACTGCCGCCGCTGTGTAATCCCCGACGCCGGGCAACGTTCGAATCGCGTCATGGTCAGACGGGAAGACCCCATTCATTTGCTTTGCAGCACGCTGCAGATTGCGAGCACGACTGTAGTAGCCCAGTCCCGACCACGCTTGGAGCAGGTCGTGCTCCGGGGCGCCGGCAAGAGTCTGTACATTCGGAAAGCGGTCGAGAAATCGCAGGTAGTAGGGAATCACTGCGGCAACGCGCGTTTGCTGAAGCATCACTTCGGAAATCCAGATGCGATACGGATCCCGCGTGTTGCGCCATGGCAGATCGCGCGCAAAGGCATCAAACCACGCAAGGAGGTTTTTCCGAAAGAGGTTGTGATTGGACGCTGCGATAATGTTAATAGTAGTGGAAGATTCTCTGTCGATCCGCGGAGCGCGGGTCCACAACCTTAAAAACATCTCCGTCGACATCCCGCATAACCAACTGACCGTTGTCACGGGCGTGTCGGGGTCGGGCAAGTCGTCGCTCGTCTTCGACACGATTTATGCCGAAGGCCAGCGCCGTTACGTGGAGTCGCTGTCGGCCTATGCGCGACAGTTTCTTGAACGCATGGAGAAGCCCGATGTGGACGAGATTCTTGGTATCGCTCCACCCATCGCGATCAAGCAGAAGAACACTACTCGTAATCCGCGATCCACGGTAGGCACGTCGACCGAACTGTACGATTTCTTCCGCCTACTTTGGGCGCGTGTTGGACGCACATATTGTCCGAACTGCGGCACACGTGTACAACGCGACACTGTTGACCAAGTCGCGGATGAGTTTCTGAAACAGCCTGACGGATCGCGGTGGTATGTGCTGTTTCCGGTGGACAACACCGGCGGCACGCAGAAACTCCGCGATCATCTTTTCACGCTGCGAGCGAAAGGTTTCAGTCGTCTACTTCAAAACGGAAACACATTCGAGTTTTCGACGCCGGAATCGTTGCTCGATATCGACTTCACCAAGCCAGTGTGGGTTCTTGTAGATCGACTGGCCGTGGGAGGGGATCTTCACCAGCGTGTTGTCGACAGCGCCGAGATCGCCTATCGCGAAGCCGGCGAAGTGATCTTTGAACAGGTTGGTGGTGAAAGCAAACGGCTCCGATTCAGTGAAAAATTCGCATGCAAAACGTGTGGCCTGGAGTTTCGTGATCCCGAGCCAGGACTTTTCAGCTTCAATAATCCGACGGGCGCGTGCCCGCGTTGCCAAGGCTTCGGAAACACCATTGACTATGACATGGAACTGGTGATCCCGGATACGACGCTTTCCCTTGAAGAAGGCGCGGTCGATCCTTGGACGAAGCCACAGCACGAATGGGCTTGGAAACATTTCAAAGCCGAACACAAGGGTAAAGTCCGTTTTAATGTGCCATTGTGCGACCTCTCTCCGGGAGAGCGTTCGATAGTGGTGGCTGCTGTTCGTGAATACTTCGCGGAAATTGAAAGGAAAAAATACAAAGTTCACGTTCGCGTGTTTCTTAGCCGCTATCGCGGGTATGCGGAATGCGCGGACTGCAATGGCTCGCGATTACGGAAGGAAGCGCTTTATGTGCGTGTCGGAGGCAAAACCATTGCCGAACTGACCAGGATGAACACGGCGGAAGCGTTGCGGTTTTTCGACGCTTTGGAAGTAACGCCCGAAGAGACCGCGATCGCGGACAAGGTCCTTGTAGAAGTCCGGCAAAGGCTTAAGTTTCTCAACGATGTCGGGCTGCATTACATCACTTTGCATCGGCTCTCGTCGACTTTGTCCGGCGGTGAAGCACAGCGGATTCAGCTTGCGACATGTCTCGGTTCCAGACTTGTGGGCGCATGTTACGTGCTGGACGAGCCGTCGATCGGCCTGCACGCAAGGGATACGGCCCGCCTGATACGAATCCTTGAGGAATTACGTGACCTCGGCAATACGATCGTGGTTGTCGAGCATGACCCTGATGTGATGCGGTCTGCGGATCACATTATTGACTTAGGTCCCGGCGCAGGGGAGCACGGCGGCCGCGTTCTGTTCTCCGGTCCGTATGCAGCTCTCTTGAGTGACGGAGCCTCGTCGCTGACTTCAAGGTATCTGAAAGGGGAGCAGACGGTCGCCATGATTAAGCGGCGCCGAAAGCCGCATCCCAAAAGAATACTGAAGGTGCTTGGCGCTCGCGCAAACAACCTGAAGAATATCGACATCGAGATCCCTTTGGAGATGATGGTGGCGATCACGGGCGTTTCGGGCTCGGGAAAATCGACACTTGTGCATGAAGTAATTTACAAGACTCTTGCGGCACGGCTGGGGAAAGAATCCGTTCCGGAGGACCCGGAACGCAGCGAAAAGCTACAATGCCGACGGATCGAGCGGACCGAGTTGTTAAATGACGTGCTGCTGGTGGACCAATCGCCCATCGGGCGGACGCCGCGCTCAAATCCCGTGACGTATATCAAGGCCTTTGATCTAGTGCGCGAGGCGTTTGCATCGACCACGGAGGCGGACAAGCGCGGCTACACGGCAGGACACTTCTCCTTTAATATTCCCGGCGGCCGCTGCGAGACATGTCAAGGAGATGGAATCGTCACGGTTGAAATGCAGTTTCTTGCTGACGTGGACCTCGTATGCGAGGAATGCAAAGGAACGCGCTACAAGTCTTCCACCCTCGAAATCCGCTACAACGGGCTCAATATTCACGAAGTCCTGCAGTTGACCGTGCGAGAGGCAATCACATTCTTCAAAGAAATACCGAAGCTGGTTGCAAAACTGAAAGTCCTGAACGATGTGGGGCTTGGCTACCTGCGTCTCGGCCAATCGGCGACAACTTTGTCGGGCGGGGAAGCACAGCGAGTAAAGCTTGCCGGACATCTCGCGTCGCAGGCTTCCTGTAAGCAAACGCTTTTTATCTTCGACGAGCCAACGACGGGTCTGCATTTCGACGACATCAACAAACTTCTCGACGCGTTTCAACGCCTGATTGAAAGCGGCGGGAGCGTCTTGATCATCGAGCACAATCTGGATGTGATCCGAAGCGCGGATTGGGTGATCGATCTCGGACCGGAAGGTGGTGCCGAGGGTGGTCGAGTTGTCGCACAAGGCAGCCCGGAGGATGTCGCTGAGGTTCCGGGATCGTACACAGGCCAGTTTCTGCGGACGATGCTTGCCAAGGTTTAAGATCCATCTAGACTGGAAGTATGTGGCTTGCAGGCGTGCTGTTCGCGCTTATGTATGTCCCCGACTATACGGCCGAGGGGATGAAAGCGCTTGAAGAGCAGAAATATGACGAGGCGATCGCCAGCTTCACGAAGGCCGCGGAGGCCGATCCGAAGGACTATTCTGCATATTTTCACATCGGGTTGGCCCAAAGCCTGTTGGATCGCGATGCCGAGGCGATCTCGTCCTACAAAAAAGTTTTGGAGCTGAAGCCCGGCTTGTACGAAGCCCAACTCAATCTCGGAATGGTGCTCCTTCGGAGCAAACAGGCTGAAGAAGCGGCTCGCTACCTGGAGGATGCGGCTAAGCAGAAGCCCAAGGAATTCCGGCCCGCCTATCATGCGGCCTTGGCGTTGCTCGATTCGGGGGCCGCTGAACGAGCAATTCCTTACTTCCGGACTGCTGCCGAATTGGACCCGAATTCCCAGCCAACCCAGGCTGGGCTCGCCCAGGCACTTACGCGTGTTGGAAAACTGGATGAGGCGGCACCTTTCTTTGAGAAGTCAGGAAGTCTGTTGGAACTCGCGGAGTTGTACGAGAAAGCCAAGCGGCCGGCGGAGGCGATCGCGATATACCGGAAGTTTCCGGACAATCCGGGGGCGCGCGAGCGATTAGGGGAACTGCTGCTTGAAGGTGGGGAGGCAGCGAAAGCGATTCCTGAGCTTGAGGCTTCCGTGGCGAAGTCGCCGACAGCGGCAAATCGATACGCGTTGGCGACGGCTTACATTCAGAACAATGAGTACGCGAAGGCAGAGCCGTTATTGCAGTCGGCTCTTGGACAGGACCCCAACAACCTGGAGTTGCGGCTGAAGTATGCCAGAGTGCTGCGTCAGCAGAAGAAATATGCGACTGCCGCCGATCAGTTCCTGAAAGCGGCGCAAGCTAAGCCGGACATGGCAGAAACATGGAGCGAGCTTGCTGCTGTGCTGGTCTTAACCGAGCAATACAATCCTGCTCTCGCGGCACTCGACAAGGTTAAGGCCTTGAATGCCGAAAAGCCCGGGCATTATTATCTACGTGCGATCATCCTCGACAAGCATCAGATGTATCAGCCAGCATTGGAAAGCTATGAGCGATTTCTGGCATCAAGCGAGGGGAAATACCCGGATGAAGAGTTCAAGGCGCGGCAACGTGTGCGGATCATCAAGAAGGAACTAGCCAAGAGGTAGTGAGTGTCTCGATTTTTGCTACTGGCGTGTCTGACGACCCTGACGTTCGCCGAGATACCCAAGTCGGTGATGGCGGAGCACGACCTCGAGAAACGATCGGAGCTCGCGCTGAAAGTCGCCGATGACCAAATCACGGAGGCGTCCAAGGCCTACACTTCAAACAACGAATCAAAAGCATTTCAGGGCCACCTGGATTCGGTGGCGGAACTCACGAGCCTGAGCTTAAAGTCGCTGCAGGATAGTGGCAAGCGAGCCAGCAAAAGCCCAAAGTACTTCAAGCGAGCGGAACTCAAGCTGCGGGGTTTATTGCGCCGTTTAGATACCCTGGAGAGAGATGTTCTGGCAAATGACCGCGAGCCTGTTGCCAAGGTCAAGAATCTGGTGTCGGAAACTCACGAGCAGATCCTGCACGAGATCATGTCGAAGAGGTGAGTCATGGGAAAACTAGTGTGTTTACTGCTGTTGGCCTTGTTCGTTTATGGGCAGCATCGTGATTTCCTCACGGCCGATGAGGCTGATCAGGTACGGCTGATACAGGAGCCGAACGAGCGGCTCAAGTTGTATCTACACTTCGCCAGGCAGCGGCTGGATTTGATTCAGCAGGCGGTTGCCAAAGAGAAGGCAGGCAGGTCGAAGTTGATTCATGACCTGCTCGAAGACTACACCCATGTTATAGAAGCTATCGATACGGTCACAGAAGATGCACTGAAACGGTCTCTCGATCTGTCGCTGGGTGTGAAGGCGGTTTCGGAAACCGAGAAGGAAATGTTGGCCCAGCTCGAAAAGATTCGTGATTCAGGGCCAAAGGACCTGGAACGCTATCAGTTCGTGTTGGATCAGGCGATTGAAACCACCAAAGACAGCGAGGAGATGGCGATGCAGGATCTGAAAGATCGTGCACACGAGGTGGCGGCCCGTGAAAAAGAGGCCAAGAAAGAGCGCGAAAGCTTGATGGATGAACGCACACTTGAGGCGAAGAAGGTTGAGGAAAAGAAAGAAGTGGAGCAGAAGAAGAAGGTGCCCACTCTACGCCGCAAGGGTGAGGTCGTCAAGGACCCCGACAAGTAACGCATTCCAAACAAGCCTGGATCGGACCTCTCAATCGGTAGATGCAGACACCTAGCATGTCCAGGGTAGCTACTCGCATCGCCCTGAAGTGCTCATTTTTCTCAAGTTGTGTTAACGTACCTGCGTCTTGTCGTTTCTTACGACAGAAAGTCTGGTGGAATCGACGATCCGCACGAGTGTTGTGGCGACAATTTACGTTCTAATCCCCGCATCACTTCTTCATGGTCCTTCCTCAAATGTGTCCGATCTCGAAAGCGACAGCATCTTCTCGTTTACTTCGGAGGGCGTTAGGAGCACCTTCGCCTCACGCTGACGATCCGGCAGAATTGGCTTTTGATCGGGGCAACTTGCGTTTGTGTTCCGGGCACGGAATCGCAACTAGATTGATGCCACCCCGGACCTTTTCTCGAGAACGAACCGTACATAGTGCAAGGCGTCAGAGGCGAATGCGTTGAAGATCGGGCTACCTTTGACACTTAAAAAAACTTGCAGTCCCTGGTGGAGAAATTTAGGCGCTCGCTTGTGAATCAACTGGTTTCGGCGATCGCTGTCGAGTTCAAGCGCGCGGAGGACGCTTGCGGTGATGACCTCTTCCTCAACTATCGTGAACCGCTCCGCGAACTGCTCGCGTAGGTGTGCGACCTGATCTCGCGGGCGGAGGTCGGCGAACAGAAGAACCCCGTTAGGACGCAGGACACGTGCGGCCTCGCTGAGAAATCGCTCGAACGAAGGGTAGCAATGGGAGGATTCCACGTTGACGACGGCATCGAACGAATCAGCTGGGAGGGGCAAATCGTCGGCCGCGCCTCGCAAAAATTGAAGATTATTAATGCGATGCCTCCGCCGGCAGTAGCGCACCGCCTGGGCTGATAGGTCGACCCCGGTCATGCGAGCCGGATGCAGATATCTCGCAATAAACGATGCTCCGCCACCACGACCACACCCGATCTCAACGACCTCCTTGCCGCGTAGGTCCCGAGCACCCGCTACCCGAGAATAGAGCTGGATCGAAAAACGATCCATTTCATCGGCGGGCTCAAGCTTCAATCCGCCGCCACTGGAATTGAGCGGTGAGTATCCATAGTTCAGAAATGCTGAGTCCTCGTTCTTCATTCCAATACCGAGAGTCGAGTATATTGCCCGAAACGTTGCTTTCTGAAGCCGCGGCTTGAGGCCCGGAGCGACGGACGAAAGAAGGGCAACCAGTCGATTGAGGACAGCGACAGGGTGTAGCTGGATTGAAGTGTGGTTTGTGGTCATGAGGATTTCGTTCTCTCGCTGCTCCCGCGCGTTCAATCGCCCGTCGGCAGACTCATCGAAGACCAAATCGCTTTACAATTCGAATGCTTGATCCCAACCGGTGGAAATGGAATGTGAGTTGACAGCTTAGCACAAACCTGGAGTGAGACCAGTGCTCATCAGGTGAGCCGCCCGGCCCGACAATTGTGTACGCTACCTTAAGCAGGTAGGGGCTAGGCAGGAAACGGTTAAATAAACGTGCCTTACTCCACGATGTGCCAGGCCACAAAACCGAAGGCGTTCATTGCCTTCGCCAATCGTTTTACATTCAGACTAAATTCTTAGTCTTCTTAGTGTTCTCTACTAACACGAGTACTTAGTTCGAACTTACTTGTCTCACTATCCTGGTCTCGCGTTTACCGCAGTTGTAACGCGTACGACACAGAATCCTGATCAAAAATCTTTTGCAAAAGAAACCGATACCTGTTAACGTTGCTAGACCAGTTAACGTTGCTAGACCAGTGCAGGTCATGGAGTTAGAGGTGGAGCGCCCTCGGCTGGAAGTCCTCTGAAATCTTAGTAGTGTCGACCGTCACCCCAAGCTCAGTGTTCGAGGTTAGTGGGTCGCAAGTGGGCTTGCGTCGGTACCCATGAAGCTATGCGATCAGCTCGAAACGAGCGCTGTTGCGAGGATAGTGTGCTTCTGATCTATTTCGCTCGCTCTGCCAGTTTAGTAGTTCCGGTTGCCGTCTCCGCCGCAAAGGTTGCGAGATAGCCTAATTCTCAGTTCACTTACTCAGGGATTTGAACCGATGTTAGACAACTTCCAAATTGCCACTCTCACTCCCGGTTTGCTGCCACCCTCCCTTGGTGTGGCGACCCATCGGGCTGGAGGCTTGGCTGTACTTGATTTCGAGTACGTTGGGGATTGCGCGGCGGCGTCCGTGGCAATTCGACGCTTCAACGATACGATCCAGGCGCCTTTCGGAATTAAGCTCGACGGGGAGAGACAAGATCTTGTCTCACGCATTGGCGCCGATCTGCCTCAGTACGTGCAAACCGTTGTTTTGACCTCCACCAATCCCCAGGAGTTGCAGGAACAAGTTCGCCTTCTGAAGACGAGGAAGGTGAAGACCCTGCTGGAAGTATCTTGCCTGGAGCACGCTCAAAGCGGAACCTGTATTGGAGTTGACGGATTGGTTGCCAAGGGCCATGAGGCTGGCGGCAGGGTGGCAGAAGAGACCACGTTCATTCTCTTGCAACGTTTTCATGCCGAAATTGGATTACCTGTCTGGGCCCACGGTGGAATCGGCCTACACACTGCCGGTGCGTGTGTGGCGGCTGGAGCGGCAGGTTTGATTCTCGACGTGCAGCTTGCCTTGGTACGGGAATCCCCGTTTCCGGACCACGTCAGAACCAAAGTCGCGAGTATGGACGGCAGCGAGACTCTCTGTCTCGGTGAGCAGCTCGGGCAACCGCACCGGGTGTATTTCCGACCTGGAAGCGGTGTTGTAAAAGAGCTGCAAGAGCTTGAGTCGCGTCTGGCTCTGGATGAGCGCTCCCCTAAAGAAATCCAAACAGAATGGCGCCAAGCGCTAACAAGCCGGGCAGGATGGGAGTCCGAGGAAAACGCGCTACTGCTTGGGCAGGACGCTGCCTTTGCGGCACCGCTTGCAAAGCAGTTCCGTACCGTTGGCGGTGTACTTAAGGCGGTTCGAGACGCGATCCGCAATCATTGTCAAGCGGCTGTTAAGCTGCGCCCGTTAGCCGAAGGATCGCCCCTGGCTTGTGCCAACGGAACGCGCTATCCCATTTTGCAAGGCCCGATGACGCGGGTTAGCGACGTACCTGAGTTTACGGCACGTGTCGCGGAGGCCGGCGCCCTTCCTTTCCTGGCTTTGGCGTTGATGCGGGGGCCCGAGGTGAAGAGTGTGCTGGCGGAGGCCCAGCGCCAATTAGGATCCATGCCCTGGGGAGTGGGCATTCTCGGTTTCGTACCGCCGGAGCTACGACAGGAGCAAATGGAGGCGATCCTCGAAAACCGGCCCCCTTTTGCGCTGATCGCCGGTGGTCGGCCGGATCATGCTCGAGCGCTGGAGCAGCATGGAACCGCGACGTACCTGCACGTGCCTTCTCCCGGCTTGTTGCGGATATTCGTACAGCAAGGTGCTCGGAGGTTCGTGTTCGAAGGCCGGGAATGCGGCGGGCATGTCGGGCCACGGACAAGTTTTGTTTTGTGGAACCAGATGGTGGACGTGCTTCTGGAGGCGTTAGCCCTCGCCGCAAGTCCCGAAGAGTTCCACGTCGTTTTTGCAGCGGGTATTCATGATGCGCTCTCGGCGGCCATGGTGTCGGTTATTGCGGCACCTTTGGCGGAACGGGGGGTGCGGGTGGGTGTCCTGCTTGGGACCGCTTACCTGTTTACAGAAGAGGCTGTTGCGTCTGGGGCAATTGTAAGAACCTTTCAGGAGCAAGCTCAGCGGTGTCATCGCACCGTGCTCCTCGAGACCGGCCCTGGCCACGCGTCGCGCTGCGTGGTTACTCCTTTTGCTGACGCCTTCGCCGGTGAAAAGCGGCGCTTATTGACCGCCGGAAGACCACCTGAAGAAATTCGCATGACGCTTGAAGGCCTCAACCTGGGCAGGCTTCGGATTGCGTCCAAGGGTGTAACACGGAATCCGGGTTTCGGCGAAAACGCTGGGGCCCAGAAACTCCTCGCAGTGGACAGCAACGAGCAACTCGAGCAGGGCATGTATATGATCGGCCAAGTTGCCGCGCTCAGGAAGACCGTCTGCACGCTCGACGACCTCCATCACGAAGTTTCAGTTGAGGGTTCGAACAAGCTTGAAGGTTTGGCTGACGGATTCAGCGAGGTACGTCCGAAGCGCCCTGTTCAAGCTCCTTCAGATGTGGCTGTGATCGGCATGGCATGTTTACTGCCAAAGGCGCCCAACCTCTCGAAGTATTGGGAGAACATGCTCCAAAAGGTAGACGCTGTCGTCGAAATACCCAGGGACCGTTGGGACTGGGAACTTTATTTCGATCCCGATCGCAAAGCGAAGGACAAGATCTACTCAAGATGGGGCGGCTTTGTTGAAGATGTTCACTTCGACCCGATGCAGTACGGAATGCCGCCTGCCAGCTTACGGTCCATCGAACCCGCACAGCTTTTGACGTTGGAAGTTGTGCGTGCAGCGCTTGCCGATGCCGGCTATCTGGAACGCTCGTTTGAACGCGAGCGGACTTCCGTCATCTTTGGTGCAGGTGGGGGAGCGGCAGACCTAGGACTTGGCTACAGTGCGCGATCGTTTATTCCGAACCTGGAAGCTCTGCCAGAATTTCGGGGCCGCTCCCAGGAGATCATCGAACGCTTAGACGGACGGCTGCCCGACTGGACGGAAGACTCTTTTGCTGGGATCCTTACCAACGTCTCGGCCGGTCGGGTGGCCAATCGCTTCGATCTTGGTGGAAGCAATTACACGGTAGATGCGGCATGCGCTTCTTCACTGGCGGCGGTGTCGCTTGCACTCAAAGAGTTGGAATCGCACAACAGCGACATGGTGATCGTCGGCGGTATCGACACGATGCAGAATCCGTTCACCTATCTCTGTTTCAGTAAGACGCATGCGCTGTCGGCGCGTGGACGGTGCCGCACGTTTGACGAGAGTGCGGATGGAATCGCGCTTAGTGAAGGTATCGCGATGCTGGTGTTGAAACGTCTCGATGACGCCGAGCGGGATGGTGACCGCATCTACGCAGTTATCAAAGGCGCCGGCAGTTCGAGTGATGGAAGAGACCGCGGGTTGACGGCTCCTCGACCAGAAGGACAGGCGCTGGCATTGAAGCGCGCCTATGCCAAGGCCGGGATATCCCCCGCGACCGTCGGGCTGGTGGAAGCGCACGGGACAGGCACGATAGCCGGCGATAGCGCCGAGGTGCAGGCGCTCACGGCCGTGTTTTCGGAGGCGCAATCGCCACTTCAGAGCTGCGCCATCGGTTCGGTCAAATCAATGATCGGACATACGAAGTGTACTGCTGGCGCCGCCGGGTTAGTCAAAGCCGCCCTTGCACTTCACCACAAGGTCCTGCCGCCAACGCTTGGCGTCGAAAAGCCGAATCCAAAAGCCCACTTCCCGGAAACGCCGTTCTTCGTGAACACCGAAGTTCGACCTTGGTTGGAAAGTCCAGAGGGACATCCAAGACGGGCCGGCGTCAGTGCTTTCGGTTTTGGCGGCTCCAATTTTCACCTGGTTCTCGAAGAATACGCGGGCGAACCATTCGCCACTCGCTGGGCGAGCTGTCGGGAGTGGTCGGACGAGCTTTTCTTGTGGAGAGCAGATTCGAATCAGGAACTGCTCGACGCCATCGCTGTTTGGGAAAAGGCACTAGCCACGAATGCAAAGCCGGAATTGCGAGACCTGGCTTTTACTGCATGGAAGAAGGCGGAGAGCAAGGCTGGTTCGAAGTTCCAATTGGCGATCATTTCCAGCTCTTTGAGTGACCTCCGGCAGAAGCTCGGCTGGGCTCATCAAGGTTTGGCACAGCCCGATGCCGTCAGAATCAATGATCCGAGGGGAATCTATTTCTCTGGGCAGCCTCTGGCTAAGCAAGGCAAGCTGGCCCTTTTGTTTCCGGGCCAGGGCTCGCAATATCCCCGTATGCTTCAGGATTTGCTGATTCATTTCCCGGAGATGCGGCAGTCGGTGGAGCGCGCTGTACGAGCTCTCGACGGAAAGCTCGATCGGCCATTAAGTACCTATATTTTTCCTCCACCCACCTTCAGCCGGGAGGAGGAACAGGCACGGCAGCAGGCGCTCACGCAAACAAATATCGCGCAGCCTGCGTTAGGCGCGGTCAGCCTCGCGCTCTTCGGCCTGCTTGCTGAGTTTGGCCTCCAGCCTGAAATGGCATGTGGCCATAGCTACGGTGAGTATGTAGCATTGGCAGCGGCTGGAGTGTTTGATCCGGACACGTTAATCGCGCTATCCGAAGCGCGAGGCCGATTCATTGTCGAGGGAGCGGGCGCTGAGCCGGGCACAATGGCTGCGATTGAGGCTGAGGCAAGCACGGTAGCAGACGTAGTCGCTACGATTGAGGGCGTTTGCCTTGCTAACGCTAACGCCCCCAAACAAAACGTGATCTCCGGCACACGCGCCGCTGTGGAACGAGCTGTCGAGCGATTGGCTGCAAGAGGCGCAACAGCACGGATGATCCCCGTAGCTTGTGCCTTCCACTCGCCTGTGGTTGCTGCCGCAAAAACTCGTCTGGCTCAATTTCTCGAACCGGCAAGAGTGGCGGACGCTCGATTCACCGTCTATTCAAATACCACAGCGGAACCTTATCCGAGACTTCCCCAAGCGGTGAAGGCGATGCTCGCCGAGCACTTGGTTCAACCGGTTCAATTTGTGCGGGAGATCGAGGCGATGTACGGAGACGGTGCGCGCCTGTTCGTGGAAGTGGGCCCGCGCGGTCTATTGACGGGTCTGGTTGACCAAATCCTGGGAGATCGTCCCAAACTCGCTGTGGCGTCGAATCTAAGCTCGCGGTCGGGGCTTACGCAACTTCTCCATATGTTGGGACAGCTTGCGGCGCAAGGATGTGCGCTGAAGCTGGACCGCTTATACCGTGACCGATCCGATCGCTCGCTCGATCTCAGCTTGTTGGAGCGGGATTGTACAGAAAAGCCCCCATCTCCATCCGTGTGGCTTGTCAATGGTTCGCGCGCACGTCCATTGAGGGAATTCTCGAAGCGCTCGGAAAAGACATCGTCAACTTCTGAAACAGTGCTAACAAGCAAGACTCCACCGCTTGTTATGGCTGCTGCAGCCTCTGGAAAAACCGAAAGCCATCTGAATGCGAAGGCAAACGGCAAGCTCGCAGGGGTGACAACGCCAATTCTTTTGTCATCCTCTTCGGAGTCGGTGATCACCGCTTCTTCCGAACCTCGCATTTCGCGATCTTCATCGCCAGCCGCGAGTGCCGCCTTGCCGTCGCCAGTTATTCCGCACGTCGTGACAACGAAAGTTATCGCAACTCCCTCTACGGGCAACCTTTCTTCCGCTTCGCCCTTGAACGTCGAACCTGTCACCTCAACCAGCGCTCCCGCCGCTTCGCCCGGGGTGTCTCAAGCCTCACCGGACGGCGTTCCCCAGGTGATGCTGCAATTCCAGCACGTCATGAACCGGTTTCTCGACACGCATAAAGCGGTCATGCTGGCTTATTTGAATGACGGGACGGCAATACCTTCGACGGCGTTGCCGTCCGACGCGACGACGAGCTATCTTGCCGGTTCGACGAGTCGCGCCCAAGTGACGGAACAGGCTCCGATAGTACATCGCGACAGCAATCTGATGGCTTCGACTACCGCTGCTACGGTACTTGTCACGACCCCCCAAATGCCTACTACTGCGCCGGGCGTTGTCGCGCCAACCAGCGTTACCGAAACAATCGTCCGGGTGCAGCAGGTTCCAACAGGGCCCGGCAAAGAGGAACTGACAGCGCAGCTGCTATCAATCGTTAGCGAGCGTACCGGCTATCCGCCGGAGATGCTTGACCTGAATCTAGATTTAGAAGCGGACCTTGGCATCGACTCGATCAAGAAAGTAGAGATCCTGGGCACTTTCCAACAATCCTTCGCGGCAACTGCGGCCGGCACGGAAGAAGGGTTGATGGAAAAGCTGGCGGGCGTGCGTACTCTACGGGGAATTATCGATGGTATTACCGAGCAGCTTGCGGATGGGTCCTCTGGGTCCGTCATAACTCCCGGAGTGGACCTCTTACTCCAACAACAACCTTCAACACCGGCCGCTTCCGGGCTGAATAAGTTAGAACTTACTGCCCAGTTACTGGCTATAGTTAGCGAGCGTACCGGCTATCCGCCGGAGATGCTCGACCTGAATCTAGACCTGGAAGCGGACCTTGGCATCGACTCAATCAAGAGAGTAGAGATCCTGGGCACCTTCCAACAAACCTTCGCTGCAATCGCGGCCGGCACAGAAGAAGGGCTGATGGAAAAGCTGGCAGTCGTGCGTACTCTGCAGGGGATTATCGATGGTGTTACGGAGCAGCTATCGGGCCAGTCTGCGGGTGTGCCTCCGCCCAGTGAGGCGGGTAGTGTATTTTCACTGAAAGAGCCAACCTTCCTCCAACCATCTGTTGGACTGAATAAGTCAGAGATTACTGCTCAGTTACTAGCTATAGTTAGCGAGCGTACCGGCTATCCGCCGGAGATGCTCGACGTCAATCTAGACCTGGAAGCTGATCTTGGCATTGACTCCATCAAACGGGTCGAGATCCTGGGCACGTTCCAGCAGTCCTTCGCTTCAGCCGGCGTTAGCTCCGATGAAGGCTTGATGGAAAACCTGGCCGGTGTCCGAACACTCCAAGGCATAATCGAGCGAGTACTCCAGCAGGTTAGTGGTACGAAAGAATCGGTTGAACCTAGGACACTCTCACCGATGCCAGCTGCTGAATCTCAATCAAGTAGCGCGGGTGAAGAGCGAATCCGCCGGTTTACATTGACAGCCGTCGAGGCGCCCCTTCCCACTCCGGTGCAGGCGATCGCGAAAGATCGGACGATCTTGATCACCGATGATGGACACGGCATAGCGGAAACCTTGGCCACGGATCTGATGAAGCAGGGCTACAGGGTGGCGTTTGTCCTGCAGGATTCTGGCGTTAGAGAAGTCGAACGCGGAAGCTATGCGGCGGACTTGGGTTCTTTGGAATCTGTGACGGAACTATTGGCGCTCATAACCGAGCGACAAGGGCCACCAGGGGTCGTTATCCATCTACTGCCGCTGCGGGCAACGGTTGAGTTTCATGAACTTGACTACCAAGGCTGGAAGGCACAGCTGCGGCTCGGTGGCAAAAGTCTGTTCAATCTCGCGAAAAGTGCGGGAAGCCACCTTCGGGAAGCGGCGAACGGGAGTGGAGGCTGCCTGATATGCGTCACAGGCATGGGAGGGGCATTCATGAGCGGCCCTACCGGCGCGCAGCTTCCAGATCACGGAGCTATTGCGGGCCTTGCGAAGACGTTGGCACAGGAGTGGCCTGACGTTCGAGTCAAGGCAGTTGACCTTAACTGCAAAGAGAGTTGCGAAGCTTTAGCTAAACACGTATTTGACGAGCTGACGGTTAACGACGGACACGTGGAAGTGGGTTACGACGGAAGGCAGCGCTTGACACTCCAATGTGTTGATTCACCTGTTCTCCGGGACTCGCCATTTGCCCCCGCGCTCGATTCATCCTCTGTCGTTTTGGTGACTGGCGGTGCGCGTGGCATCACGGCACGTGCAGCATTTCGGTTGGCCGAACTGTATCGGCCCAAGCTTGTGCTGGCAGGCCGGTCGCCTCTGCCGGAGCCGGAAGAGGCGGCGGTAACGGCCGGCATTACCGGTGTGCGGGAGTTAAAGGCGGCATTGATGAGCGAGATTCGCGGCCGCGGTGAGACGGTAACTCCTGCGCTTGTAGAGCGGGCCTATGCGCGGCTGATCGCGGCACGTGAAGTTCGAAACACCCTCACCGCACTGCGACAACGTGGCGCAGAGGTACATTATCAGCAAATCGACGTTCGAGATCCGCAAGCATTTGAAGCGTTCATCGACGGTATCTACAGTTCCTTTGGGCGGCTTGACGGGGTAATTCACGGGGCTGGAGTTATTGAAGACAAGTTGATCCAAGATAAAGCCCCCGACTCTTTCGATCGCGTGTTTGATACGAAGGTCGACAGTGCCTTTATCCTCAGCCGGACGCTGCGTCCCCAGGAGCTGAAGTTTCTAGTGTTCTTTTCTTCGGTGTCCGGCAGGTTCGGCAATCGGGGCCAAGGGGATTACGCAGCGGCCAACGAAGTGCTCAACAAGCTTGCAGTGTGCCTCGACAACTCCTGGCCGGGTCGCATTGTTGCCATCAACTGGGGACCATGGGATACGGAGGGTATGGTATCTGCGGAAGTGCGGAAGCAGTTCGCCGAACGCGGAGTGGAATTGATTGCTCCGGCCGTCGGACTTCGTTATCTGGAGGAAGAGTTGCGCTTCGGCCGTAAAGGTGAGCCAGAGGTTGTGGTCGGCGGTGGGGCACAACAGTCGTCAAAACACCAGGATGCTCTGCGACATCCTTTGCCATTACTTGGGAAGGCAGTCTTATCGCGTAAAGGCGATGCCGTAGAGTTGGTGCGCGAACTCGATCTTGCTTATGACCTATACCTTTCGGACCACCGGCTTGATGGTCAGCCTGTGCTGCCGCTCGCTGTTGCAGCGGAGCTGATGGCGGAAGCGGTGGCGGAAGGATGGCCGGAAATGCAGGTGACTGCCATTCGTCAGCTGCGCGTCCTGCATGGCGTCGTACTCGAGAACGGGACGAAAACAGTGCGTGTCGTCGCCCGGCCGCAAAATACAGCCTCGGGTCTTACCGAGGTTGCGGTCGAAATTACGGGGACGGCACAACCCCATCGCATCCATTACCGGGCGACGGTTGAGCTTGCCCCACAACTGCCTGATGCTCCTCGGATGGATATAGCGCCATTGAAGGACGGGCAGGTGTTTCATATGGAGGTCGCCGAGATATATCAGCGCTGGTTGTTCCACGGTCCGGTGTTTCACGGAATTCAAGAGCTTGATGTGATTGCACCGGCGGGTGTTCAGGCGCTGCTTGCACCATCCACGCCCACCGGTTGGATCGCGGGAAAGACATCAGGGCAATGGCTGATCGATCCACTGATGTTCGACAGCGCCCTCCAGCTGGTGCTCGTGTGGGCTCGTGAGCACTGGGACATGACCGCATTGCCGTCCGGCTTTCAAAGGTATCAACGTTTCGCCGGGCCTCCAGCCTCGAGCATCCTTTGTGAGTTGAGAATCAGGCCAACTACAGGAAAGCAGACGATTCACGCCGACATCTTCTTCCTCGATGCTGCGGACGGTCGTGTTCTTGGCGTATTGGAAGACATGGACGGGGCCTGCAGCAAAGCATTAAACCGGCTCGCCGACCGGCAATCGCTGGCAGCGGTTGGGGACTAGTGATGCAATCATTCGATCTGCCACCCGGAGAAGTCAGCTCTCTGCGTGGTGACGTCGCCATCGTAGGAATGGCTTGTCTTTTTGCGGGTGCTCCTGATTTAGGCTCTTACTGGCGGAATATCCTCGCCAAAGTTGACTCGATTTCCGACCCGCCGGCCGATGAATGGGATCCGAAGATCTTCTATGATCCGAAGTCCGACTCGAACGATCGAGTCTATTGCAAGCGCGCGGGCTACATCGGGGACCTTGCGCGGTTTCGACCGATGGACTTTGGCGTCATGCCAGTTACCGTAGACGGCGGCGAACCGGAACAATGGTTGGCGTTGCAGATTGCACACGAGGCACTCTTAGATGCTGGTTATGCGGAGCCTCCGAAAGAGCACCTACGTACTGAAGTCATTCTGGGAAAGGGCACATATGTGAACCGTGGCAGCCTAACCGTCGGCTATCACGGCATCGTGGTTGAGCAGTTCCTGCAGGCGCTCAAAAATCTGCATCCGGAATACACGGACGCCGAGATCCTCGCGATCAAAAAGGAACTGAAAGGTGGGTTACCGCCGTTCAGTGCCGATACGGCCCCCGCTCTTATCGGCAACATTATTGCCGGGCGCATTGCCAACCGGCTGGACCTCATGGGCCCCAGTTTCACGGTGGATGCAGCGTGTGCTTCTGCTTTGCTGGCTATCGAGATCGGCATGCGAGATCTTCTTAGCCGCAAATGTGATTTGGTTTTGGCGGGCGGCGCGAACGTAAATGCGCCGCTGCCGACGATGGGTCTATTCTGCCAACTCGGTGCGCTCTCGCGGCAGGAAAAGATTCGGCCCTTCGATAAGAATGCAGATGGCACGATCCTGGGCGAGGGTTTGGGGATGATCGTGCTTAAACGACGGGAAGATGCCGAGCGAGACGGAAATCGCATCTACGCCAACATCAAGGGCGTGGGGATCGCGAGTGATGGGCGAGCCGTTCACGTAATGGCTCCTCGCATCGAAGGCGAAGAACTCGCGTTGCGCCGGGCCTACCAGATGGCAGGAGTTTCTCCAGAATCGATCGGGCTGATCGAAGCTCACGGGACTGCAACTCCGGTTGGCGACGTAGTGGAAGTAAAAGCCTTGAGGCGAGTATTCGGAGAGCGTAAGGGCTCCCTGCCGACTTGTGCACTCGGTTCGGTGAAGTCGATGATCGGCCATGCGATGCCTGCGGCTGGGATCGCGGGCGTGATAAAAACCGCGCTGGCTCTCTATCACCGCGTTCTGCCGCCAACGCTCAACTGCGAAGAACCGAACCCTGCGCTCGAGCTGGACAAAACACCTTTCTACGTCAATACCGAAACGCGGCCATGGGTTCACGGCGGCGACACGCCGCGCCGCGCGGGCGTGAATTCCTTCGGTTTCGGCGGCATCAATGGCCACGTGGTGCTCGAAGAGCACCCTGAGGAGAGCGCGCAGCCACACAGCCATCAGTCTCATTGGGAGACCGAAGTCTGCGTTTTCGAAGCGTCCTCGCGGCAGGCGCTGATTGAGCGGTGTGGCCAGTTTCAGGCATTTCTTGCACGCGCCGGCGAGGTAATGATAAAAGATCTCGCCTATACTCTCAACACACAGCTCAACGGCCAGCCGTCGCGCGTGGCCATAGTGGCCAAATCCAAAGAGGATCTCGCGCAAAAGCTCTCTTTGGCCATGGGCCGCCTTGAGGACCCAAAGTGCCGTCAGATCAAAGACAGCGCGGGTGTCTATTTCTTCGATCAGCCGCTCCAGGGTAAGCTTGCCTTCCTGTTTCCGGGTGAGGGTGCGCAGTACCCCAATATGCTGCTGGATCTCTGTGTCCATTTTCCGGAGTTGCGGAGACGCTTCGATCTTGCCGATTTAGCTCTGAAGCAGAATGCGCGTGAGGTCCTACCAAGCGAATTCATTTTCCCTCGTTCTGTTCTGTCCGAGACTGAGCAGTCAGCAGTCGATGAGGCACTGTGGAAGATCGAGGGTGCAGTAGAAGGGGTATTGATCGCCAATTGGGCGGTGTGGACACTGTTACGCTCCCTCGAGATTCGCCCTGACGCAATTGTGGGTCACAGCACCGGTGACTACTCGGCGATGGTTGCTTCTGAAATGGTCGCGCTGACGGAAGAACGATATATGGAGATCGTTTCCGCTTGGAACGACGCGCATAAGTTTCTGACCGATACCGTAAAGGTCCCCGAGGCAACGCTGGTGGCGGTAGCGGCCGATGCTTCGACGGTGATGTCCATTGCGGATCACGTTGGCGGAGAGCTATACCTCGCAATGGACAACTGTCCGCATCAGACAGTCTTGGTGGGCAGTAAAGATGCAGCTGAGCGTGGAATCGAGGAGTTGCGCCGGCGTGGGATCATCTACGAACTTCTCCCGTTTGACAGGCCGTATCATACGCCGATGTTTCAGGCATACGCGGAGGGGGCCGGCAGTGAGTTTTTTGGTCGTCTTCCGATCTCTGCGCCAACCATCGAAACTTACTCCTGCACCACCGCCTCACACTACCCGTCGAATGCGAACGAGATCCAACAGCTGTTTGTCGATCATTGGGTTCGTCCGGTCCTGTTTACACAGACCGTGAATCAGATGTACTCAGATGGCGTTCGGCTTTTTATTGAGGTGGGACCACGCGGCAATTTGACTGCTTTCGTGAGCGATATTCTGCGAGGCAGACCCCATCTTGCCATGCCCGCCAATGTTGCACGCCGATCAGGGCTAACGCAATTAAATCATCTGGTGGGTGTGCTGGCTGCTCAGGGTGTGGGAATGCGGCTGGATTACTTATACGCCCGGCGTGACCCGCAACGGTTGGCGTGGGAGAGTTCGAAACCCGGCTCAACAAAACCGAAGCCGGCACCAATGAAGCTTAAGCTGGCGCTACCGCCGTTGAGAGTGGCACCGCGGAAGCCGAAAGCCAGTGCAGTATCGGAGTTACGCGGCGGCACTTTCGACAACGGGAGTAAACAAGCGCCGCAGCCGCTGCCAGTTTCGGTAGCCGCTGCTGCACCACCTACATCCCCCCAAAAGAACGGCAGCGCGCCCGAATCTGCAAAACCCTATGCTGTTGCTCGCATGGACAACCGCGTCGACCGGGCATCGCCACCGATCAGTTCTCCCGCGGTTGGTCAACCTTCCGTCCAACGCGCCGCGAGCACCGCGTCGACGCTGGTTATGCAGGGATATCTCAAGGGCATGGAGGAGTTTTTGGACGTCGAAACGAAAGTTATGGAGGCGTTTCTTCGTCAGCAGAAGGTGAGTAGGACCGGCAACTCATCGGCACAAGAATCCTCTGGGCGTCAGTTTCCTTTTCAAGGGACGATTACATCGATGGTGCCGGGCCAGGAACTGGCCGCAGTGCGCCGGCTGAGCCTGCAGGAAGACCTTTTCTTGCGCGATCACGCATTGGGCCATTCAGTCTCTTTGCTGAACCCAGAACTCGGTCCGCTGGTTGTTCTGCCGTTGACCATGAGTATGGAGATCCTTGCAGAAGCGGCTGCGGCATTGATGCCAGGGCAAGTGCTTGTGGGAATGCGCGCCGTTCAAGCGCATCACTGGATCCGAGTGGGCGAAAGCCCTGTTGATCTGCAGATTTCCGCGCGTAGGGTGGCCGACTCCAGCCACGAGGTGTTTGTTCAGGTCCGGAATCTGAGCGAGGGAAACGGGCAGAAGGTTACATTGCCGGTGATCGAAGGCATCATGGTCTTTCGTGACGCGTATGCCGCGCCACCTGCTCCGTCGGCAATGCCTCTGTCAGGCGAACAGAGTTCAACGCTGGCGTCGGCCACGCTCTACGACGGCAGACGTATGTTCCACGGGCCATGCTTCCAGGGGGTGGTCAGCGTGGACCGGTCAGGTCAGAACGGTTGCGTCGGAACGTTAGCGGCGTTATCGACACACAATTTGTTCCGGACAATTTCCAACCCACATTTTGTGACCGATCCTGTCGTGCTGGACGCTGCCGGACAACTTGTGGGATTCTGGGCCGCGGAATACCTGCCGCGCGGTTTTGTCGTTTTTCCCTACCACCTGGAGGAGCTTCGCGTATACGGCCCCAACCGTCCTGTAGGAGAACTTCTCACTTGCCGCGTCAATCTGCAGTTGCGAGGTAACGCAGGTATACGTTCGGACATCGAGATTGCTGGTGCCGACGGAAGGGTTTGGATGCAGCTCGTCGGCTGGGCCGACCGCCGCTTTGACCCTCCAGATAGATTTCATCAGGCTTGGATTGCGCCGCGCGAAACCACAATGAGCGAGCCTTGGCAAACTCCGCTCAGCGGTTTGCAAGATCGAAGTGACTTTGAGTGCTACCGGCTGAAACCGCTGTTCGCTGAAGGCGACGGTTTCTGGAAGGAGCTTTGGGCTTCACTGATGCTCAGCGGCCCGGAACGGAAGTTGTTCAGCGAGCGCCGCGGACCGGAGCATCGACAGATGGAGTGGTTAGGCGCTCGGACCGCCGCAAAGGATGCGGTACGCGCATTTCTTCGAAAGCATTTCGGACTGGAGCTTCTTCCAGCGGATATTGAGATTACCCAGGACGAGCACGGCAAGCCGATTGTAGGCGGCAGTTGGACGCAGCATGTGCCTGCAATTCCAGAGTTGTCCTTAACTCACTCAGAAGGCGAGGCCGTGGCCTTGGTTGGCGACGGAAGCAAGGGTCGACACGTTGGCATTGATATCCAGACCCTGCGCGAACTGAAGCCGGACTTTGAAACGCTGGTTTTGAGCGCCGACGAACAGCGCCTCCTGCACACCCTCCCAGCGCCGAACCGCACCGAGTGGCTTCTGCGACTCTGGTCCGTCAAGGAAGCTGTTTCCAAGGCTCTCGGGCGCGGTCTTCTCGAGGGCCCGCGCAGTGTACGGATCGTGGCAATAGACGCGAAAACCGGCATCGTGAAAGCGGTGCCTCAAGGCAAACTCGCTGAAGTAGTTCCCGAGGCTGCTGGCGAGGAACTGTTGGCATATACGGCACGAGAGGAAAACTATGTTGTCGCCAGTGCCTTATACGAGAAGAGAACATCATGAACGCAGTCAATCAGGACACCATATTGACCGACGTGCTCAACCTTCTTAACCAATTGGCGCGGGATTGGGAGTATTCGGGAGAGATTACTCCCGATACGTGGATCTTCGCCGACTTGGGTTTCGAATCGATTGATGCCGTCGTACTCGCTTCTTTTGTGCAAGAGCATTACGGACGGGCGTTTCCTTTTCCTCAGCTTCTCGCCGAGATCGGCCACCGAGAGGTGAAGGATCTGCGGATCAGCGAACTAGTCGGATTCATTCACCAGCATCTGAACGGCGCCGCACTGGGAGCACGGTAGTGGACCGGCGTGTCGTACTGATCGGACTGGACGGGGCGACCTTCTCGATTCTCGACCCGCTGATGGAAGCAGGTGTGATGCCATGCCTCAAAGAGCTGATTGACTCGGGCGCGCGCTCAGAACTCACTTCTGTTATTCCTCCACTCACGCCGCCGGCTTGGACTTCGCTGATGACGGGGCGGAATCCAGGGAATCACAGCATCTTTGACTTTCTGCGGTTTGAATTCCGGTCAGGCGGACCGCAGCTGCGAGTGCTCGATTCCGATGACGTCGCGTGCGAAACGATCTGGTCGATGCTTTCGCGCCAGGGTTTGAAATCCACCGTGCTCAACTTTCCAATGACGTTCCCTGTGCGCGGTATCGCGGGCAACGTCGTACCCGGCTGGGTGCCTTGGCGCCATCTGCGCCTTGCATGTTATCCCAAGACATTGTTTGAGCGTCTGACGACTGCGCTGCCCGAGTTCAATCCCCGGGAACTGGCCATGGACATGGCCCTGGAGGAGAAGGCACTCGAGGGCTGCCATGGCGAAGAAGATTACGAACGACTCATTCAACTGCATATTCGCAGAGAGCGCCAATGGTTTGGTGTTTTACGTCACCTGATGCGCGAGGAACCGGCTGGTCTGACGGCTGTTCTGTTTGATGGTGTGGACAAACTGCAACATATTTGTTGGCGCTTTCTCGACTCTGCGATCTACCCGAATTCTCCCACTCCATGGGAAAGCCGGGTTCGGGAGTGGTGTCTTGACTATTTCCGTGAGATCGACACATTTATTGGTGAGATTGTCAGCATGAGCCGTGCGGGCACCAGCGTGTTCATCGCCTCCGACCACGGCTTTGGTCCTACTGTGGAAGTTTTCCATCTCAACGCGTGGCTTGAACAGCACGGGTATCTGGCTTGGTCTGCGGTTGCCAATGTTGAACAGAAGCATGCCGAAACTCTAGGTTTGGGAACGATGGCGCGGCGGTTTTACGACGTCGATTGGGACAGGACTACTGCATACTGCCCAACGCCGAGCAGCAATGGCATCTACATATCGCGCGCGGGTAACGGCCGCGGCGGCGTTCCGCCCGAACGATATGAAAGCTTTCGTCAGGAACTGATGGAGGCGCTGCTCGGTTTCAGGGATGTCGCGACGGGGGAGCGGGTCGTTACCCGGATCTGGACACGAGAAGAAGCATTTGCGGGTAGCCAGATGGGCGGTGCTCCCGATCTGACGCTTCGTCTTCGGGATGGCGGGCTAGTCTCGATTCTGCCTTCCGAGGTTGTGCTCAAAGCGCGCAGCGAGACAAGTGGAACCCATCGTCCAAACGGTGTTTTTGTTGCGTCCGGACCTTCCATCCGGCGTGGTACACGTGTATCCGCTCTGTCGATCCTCGACGTTGCGCCAACACTCCTTCACACCCTGGGCTTGCCGCTTCCTGCAGATCTGGAGGGACGCGTGCCGGAGGAACTGTTTGAGCCCCAGTATCTCCGCTCCTCTCCTGTTACGTTTGAATCGCCGGTTCAAAAGGCTGGTGCGATGGCGACCCAAGTCCCCTCCATCGATCCGCACATGGAGGCCGAAATGATAGGTCAGTTGCGGGCGCTTGGATACATGGAATAGGAGATCGTGCTTGGCTAAGGCTCTCGTAAACGGAATTCACTTGCATTACCAGCAATTCGGGGAAGGACCCGATATGGTAATGATCCACGGGATCACGGGCAACCTCGCTATCTGGCATCTGGAAATCGTGCCGGCTCTAATGTCCGAATACCGAATCACGACTTACGATCTGCGCGGGCATGGATACAGTGATGTCCCGCCGACTGGGTATGCGACCGAGGATCATGCTACGGATCTTAAACACCTTCTTGATGCCCTTGGCATTGAGCGCCCCCACATAGTCGGACACAGTTTTGGCGCCGACGTTGCGCTGCACTTCGCGATTCTATGTCCCGAACGGGTCAATCGACTTGTGCTGGTGGAACCTGGTATCGCAGCTTTGACGTTCATGCGTGAAAGCGAGGACTGGATCGGCTGGAAGTACTGGCGGGACAAACTCGCGCTTGGCGGAGTGACGATCCCTCCCGAAAAGTGGTACGACGTCGAATACCTTGTCCGCGCCAGTGTGGCAGTTCCTATGCTCTTCGGCTTCCGGAAAGGTCGTGCCCGGCGTGCCGGACCGCTGGTGCGCTTGATGGAAACCACCACCGCAGCGAAGGACTACTGCGAACTAGGTGGCATGACATTGGACAAAATCAACGAAGTGCGCCACCACGCGCTCGTCCTCTATGGTGAAGAATCGGTCTTTCTCGGCACATACGAGTATCTACGGGACCACCTGGTGAACTCCACGTGCATCCTCATGGCCGATAGTGAACACTTTGGTCCGGTGGAGCGCCCTGAGCTGATGTTGCAGCATGTGCGTAGTTTTCTGGCGGGACCAGTTGGTGTGATAGCAGAACAGTTCAGCGAACCGCAGCTTGAAACGCCTGGAGCGCTCGGGCGTTCGGCATGAACGTGTTCAAGGACAAGGTCGCTTTTGTCACTGGTGGTGGATCCGGGCTTGGCCGGGCGCTATGTGAAGAACTGGCGCGCAAGGGCGCGGTCACCGTGGTAACGGACATCAACGCGGACTCAGCGCACCGTGTTGCCGAGGGCATCAAAGCAGCCGGGGGCCAATCCCACGCGCTGGAGTTGGACGTATCCCAGGCCGCGAACGTGAAGGAAAGTTTGGACCGTGTCGTCGGCGAGTACAAGCAGTTGGATTACATGTTCAACAATGCAGGGATCATCATCCTGGGCGAATTCAGAGATATGGACCTGGAGCATTGGCAGCGGATCATCGATGTTAATTTTCTCGGTGTGCTCTATGGTACGACTGCTGCTTACTCCCACATGGTTAAGCAGGGTCACGGACACATCGTAAACATCGCTTCCATGGCGGGCCTGATGCCACTCCCTACTTACGCGGCCTATTCGGCGACGAAGCATGCAGTGGTCGGCCTGTCCACGTCTCTGCGGCCAGAAGCGTCCCGGTTGGGGGTGAAGGTCACTGTCGTTTGTCCAGGAACAATGAATACCGGCATGGGCGAAGCGGGAACGATTCTGCATGCAGACAGGAAGGTCCTGGAGAGTCGCGCGCGCAACAAACAGACGATGGATCCGACAGTAGCCGCTCGAATTGTCTTACGTGGTGTCGAACGCAATCAGCGGATGATTGTGTTCCCCTTCGATGCACGCCTGCTTTGGTGGGTGCACCGCTTGGAACCAGCTTTGTTGGGCTGGTTCGATTCGTATCTCGTCAACCACCTTCGGGCTGCAAGGACAGAAAGGTGAGCGGATGCCGGCCCTGAATGATTCGGGAAGAGTTGCCCTGATAACCGGCGCCACGGGGGGCATCGGCGAGGCAATTGCCATCCAAATCGCCAAGCAGGGAATAACGACGGTAGTGGTGGGGCACGACAAAGCACGTGGAGAGGCGGCGCTAGCAGATATCAAGACTCGCAGCGGAAGTCGCTCGGTTGAATTGATGCTTGCCGATCTTTCTTCACAGCAAGAGATCCGGACGCTCGCTCTCGATTTCACGGCCCGTCACGCACGCCTCGATGTGTTGATAAACAACGTGGGTGGTTTGTATGGAAAGCGTTGGGAGACGGTCGACGGACTGGAAGGGACTTTCGCGCTCAATCATCTGGGCCCGTTTCTGCTGACTCACCTACTGTTGCCACTGCTTCGACGGAGCGCCCCAGCGAGAATCGTAAATATCAATTCGGAAGGACACAAGGCGGCGACGACCGTGGACTTCGATGGTTTGCGGTCCGCACGTTGGAAGCGGGGCTTTGACATCTATGCTCAGTCCAAACTTGCAAACCTTCTATTTACTTATGAACTGGCAAGGAGGCTCAACGCCGAGGAAGTCACGGTAAATGCGGTCCATCCGGGTATTGTGGACACCCAGTTGTTCCGGCGATTCGTGTCGGAGAAAACTTCCGCTGCTGGATTCTTATCGAAAGCAGCGGCCTTCGTAGTGAGACAAGTGGCTTACCGAAGAATGAAGTTCGATAGCGTAGAAACCGCAGCCGAGGGTCCGGTATACCTTGCTTCTTCAGGTGAAATCGCTGGTATCACAGGAAGGTATTTCGACTCGGACAAAAGGATGACGACAACATCGCCATCGTCCTACGACGCATCTTTGTCGGCACATGCCTGGAAGGTTAGTGCCGCACTTTGCGGTCTGACAGGACAAGAGTCTGAAGCCGACGCGGCCAACGTGCCCGGCGGTGCGGTGGCGCAACACGGAGATAGGGATGCCTGAGCGTTTACGTGCGGTTCTCGTGACTGGCGCGTCGCGCGGTTTGGGCCGAGCCATTGCCCTGCACGCCGCCTCATCCGGATTCCGTGTCTGGGCCGGTGTTCGAGACCAGGCCGCCGCAAGTGAGGTGGTTTCGATAGCAACGAATAACGGCGTCGATCTGCGCCCCGTGATTCTGGATGTTACCGACAAATCCAGCATCGAGGAGGCTTGCGCCGAGATTGGACGTGCGAGCGGAACGTTATACGGCTTGGTCAACAACGCGGGCGTCACCGGACGTAGCTTCTTTGAGGATTATCCCGAAGAACACGTGCGCAAGATATTCGAGGTGAACTTGTTCGGACCGATGAATGTAATTCGCCGTGCACTGCCGTTGCTGCGTGCTAATGGCGGTGGCCGTATCGTGAATATCAGCTCGATCGGTGGTCGAATCGGTTCGAACAGCGTGGCGCCTTACGCGGCTAGCAAGTTTGGACTAGAGGGTTTCAGCGAATCTCTCCGCATTGAACTCCTTCCTTTCGACATTTACGTTTCCGTCATCGCGCCGGGAGTGATTCGGACGGACATCTGGGATGAAGAGAGCCGGATTCTTCCAGCAGCCAGAAATCCGCGCAGTCCGTACTACGAGTATTTCTGGCGCATGGAACGCCAGGTGGAACGGCTTGTCTCGAGCAGCACCTTGACGCCAGATGACGTAGCCCGGCAGGTTCTCCAAGTGCTGCACACTGCTCGCCCGCACCAGAGATATATCGTGGGCCGGCGTGCAGCCCTGGCTGTGTTCCTGCGAAAGTATCTTCCCGATCGCGTGTTTGAAAGCGTGTATTTTGGTGCGGCACAGCGAATCATGAAGGGTAATAACCAGCCCGCCGGTGTTCTGCCGGTGCAGCAGGAGAAAGTCAGATGAGTAGAGATCACCAACCGACTCACAACATCACCCTGGTCACCGGAGCGGGCTCGGGGATGGGGATGGAGACAGCGCTTCACCTGGCGTCGCGGGGACATCGTGTCTATGGCTCCGTTTGCGCAGAAGCGGAACAGGCGGCGCTTGTAGCCGCTGCGCGCGAGAGAAACGTGTCTCTCGAGATTCTCCAGTTTGACGTAACACGTGACGATCAGGTCCGGCCGGCGATCGATTCGATGTTGAGCCGTACCGGGCGTATTGATGTTCTCGTGCAGTTTGTCGGTATCGGTCTCCGCGGATTTTTCGAGGATCTCGATATCAGCGAAATCGAACGCGTTTTCCAGGTGAATCTGTTTGGATTGATGCGTGTGACGCAAGCGGTTTTACCTCATATGCGAAGGGCGATGGGGGGCAGAATCATTCTTACCAGCTCGGTCGGCGGTCGCATGGCGTCAATGAGCATCGGCGGATACGCGTCCAGTAAGTTTGCGATTGAGGGTTGGGCAGAGAGTCTGCACCAGGAGGTGGCGCCGTTTAACGTACGGGTGTCGTTGCTTGAGCCCGGATTGATTCAAACGCCACATTTCGGGATTCATCGCAACGTGAGCCGTCGAGCCGTCGATCCTGCCAGTCCTTATTACACCTGGTTCCGCCGCCACGAGAGTCTAGTCGACGGTCTGCTAGCAAAAAACAGTTTCACCATCGTGGATGTCGCCAGGAAGGTGGAGCAGATTCTAAGTTCAAAACGTCCTCGCCTGCGCTATGTTGTGGGAACTAAAGCCAAGTTAGTGCTTGGCCTGCGACGCTACATTCCTGGAGAACTGTTCGAATCCCTCTATTGGCGGGCAGTGCAACGAATGGTAACACGACCAGACCGAACGGATCGCACAGAGCCGCGTTCGATGACGGAGAAGGTTCTATGAGTCTAAGTTCTGTGCTTTCGGTGGCCCGAACGGTGGGATGGAGCAAGCTTCTGCGCATGCGCAAGGTGAGACGGCACGTGTGGGAAGAACTGGTCAGTCCCCATTTCATCTTGCGATGCGTCCAGACGCTGCTGCATGCCGGTTTCTTGGACGCGCTGCGGGAAGGCCCGCAGAGTGCGGAGGAATACGCTGCGAAGCACGATCTTAATCCTAAGTTGTTGCGTGCGCTTTGCGAGGCGCTGTATGCCCGGAAGATCCTGAGACAGCATGGCGAACGCTTCAGCCTGGACGAGACCGGACGTTTGATTGTGGAGACAAACCTGGGTCGCGGCTGGATCGACCTCGCCTACGGTTATGAGCCGGTGCTATACAATCTGGAGCCGCTGCTTAGAAATCAGGTTTCCTATGGACGGGAGATTCTCCGCCACGGCGAGTTCGTTGGAGTGGGAAGCGGTCTAGCCTCCGTGGACTTCTATTTTCCGCTCGTGGCGCAACTCATCGCCGGAGGTAAGAGGCGCAAAGTGCTCGATATCGGCTGTGGTGACGGAACATTCCTACGGTACCTGTGCTCCAAAGTTCCGAGTCTCCAAGGTATTGGCATCGACCTCTCTCCCGAGGCAGTGGAGGCCGGCCGCCGCATGATCGCACAGCAAAAGCTGGACAATGTTCGCCTTTTTGTCGGCGATGCTATGGAAATCGACAAACTGAAACACGAAACAGCGGGAGTGGACTGTGCGGCCACGTTCTTTGTGTTGCACGAGCTCTGCGATAACAACGGCAATCAGAGGACGCTCAAGTTCCTTCGCTCTTTCCGTGAAACGTTACCGGGTGTGCCGTTCCATATCGTCGAGACCATCCGGCCGACCGCCCAGGAAATGCGTAAACGTCCAGGTCCTGCTGTAGAGTACTTCCTGTTCCACGACCTCAGCGAACAGCATCCGCTTTCGCGCGAAGAATGGCGGAAGTTGTATCAGTCTTCAGGGTTCCATTCAATTCAGGAGGATTACATTGCCGGCGCCCGGACATCGATCTATACGCTGGCTTGAGAACTGGGCTGAAGTTCCTGAGGGCGGAACTCTTATGTATCGCGCGGTGAGGAGTTCCAGCGGTGGCTAAGTTTCTGTTTACCGTGTGGCCATTCGCTGGCCATTTGCATCCCGCTATCGCTATCGCGCACGCTCTTCGCGCGCGCGGTCACAGTGTTGGTTTTTACACGGGTGTTGCTGTCGGACCGATTGTAGAAGGCGAAGGTTTCAAGTTCTTTCCCTTCGAGAAAGTTGATGAGGACAGGCTAACGGTCCTCGCCTCTTCCGACTTTTCTGCGTCCTGGTCGCTTTGGCGCAAGCTTCGAAGTGCGAAGGAGGCGCAGGCAAGGGCCCGGGAATGGTTGCTCGGGACGATCCCTCCGCAACTCGCGGACCTCGATCCCGTGTTAGCGAATTGGCGTCCGGATGTAGTGATTTGTGACTTGTCGTTTTGGAGTCCAATTCTGGTACTTCGGGAATCCCGGCAGATTCCTGTTGCTGTCCTGTCGGTGGTAGCCGCCTGTATTCTGCCTGGACCCGATGCTCCCAACTGGGGGCGAGGGACACCGCGCCCTCGAAACCGGCTGATGCGTCTGCGTGCGCGTGGACAACGAACGTTCTTCAAATGGCTCTCAGCCGGCTTTCGAAGGGACGTCAACGCATTGCGTCGGCATTACGGCCTGCCTGCTCTTCGTCAATCGGTCACTGAGTTTGCTGGCCAAATGCCACTTTATTTGGTCCCCAGCACGCCGGAATACGATTACAGCCGTCGGGACTTGCCTCCGTCCGTGCATTACGTCGGTCCTTGCCTATGGGACAAACCCAATCAGGCGCCCACGCCGGAATGGCTTGCGCAGATTCGCCGAGATCAGCCGCTTATCTACGTGACGGAAGCAACTATCGGGACGACGGACCCATTTCTATTGAAGGCAGCAGCGCGTGCACTGAGAGATTTGCCGGTTCAAGTCGTCATGACGACGGGAAAGCAGCGCGATCCGAACGATCTGAGTTTTGAGGTTGCTGCACCGAACATACGCGTGGAGTCCTACGTGCCGCAAAGCGACCTGCTGCCGAAAGTGTCTCTCATCGTCACGCTTGGAGGGTCCGGCGGCGTACTTGCTGCGCTCAAGGCAGGTGTTCCCCTGGTGATCGTACCCACCGAGTGGGATCGGCCTGAGAATGCCCAGAGAGTTGTCGAAGCGGGCGCAGGCTTACGCATTGACCCGAAACAATGTACTCCAGAGAGACTGCGTGCTGCGGTCGAGCGAGTACTGAACGAACCCTCATTCCGGAAGAATGCGCAGCGCCTCGCTTCCGACTTCGCCAGGTATGGGGGGGCCGCCCGTGCAGCACGACTTTTGGAAGATCTGAGTTCGACTTCAACCGACGACTGTCAATTACCGAAGGGCGTTTCACGTGGGTCGGGCTACTAAAGGTATCGCATATGTTGCGGAACTTTAGTAAACTATCCGAACACTGTTTGATGTGGGATTGTTCGCGGAGCGGCGGGCGCCTCTGTCGGCTCGCACGCAAGTGGTCCGTTCGTGTCACCATGCGCAACCCCAACGGAGGTAGTTCCTGATGGCGCGGTTTCTCGTCACGTGCTGGCCCTTTGTCGGACATTTATACCCGCAAATCAGCGTGGCGCTAGCATTGCGCGATCGTGGTCATGAGGTTGCCTTTTACAGTCACGAGTCCGCCCGGCCGGTGGTTGAGGGTGAAGGGTTCACACTGTTCCCGTTCGTCTGTGTTAACGAGAAGCGTTACGAACGTATTCATGCGCTTGAAGCGGAAGTCCCGATTACCCAGCCAAAGTACCAAACCGTGTCAGTGGCGATGACCGCCTATCGTGATATGTTGGCTGATTCGATTCCGGAGCAAGTGGAGGACCTGCAACCGATCCTGCACAACTGGCGACCCGACGCTCTGATTACTGACCCTGCTCTGTGGGGACCGATTCTAGTGATCTGGGAAATGACAGGAGTTCCGGTTGCACTTCTGACGCAGATGATCGGATCGATGATCCCCGGGCCGGATGCGCCACCGTGGGGTCCCGGACTGCCGCCACCACGAACCTTCCGCACGCGCGTGCTCGCTCGGGCGGTTCAGTTCGGTGTAGACATCGTCGCTTCGGGGATGCGAAGACAAGTTGATCGAATCAGGGCCCGCTATGGACTCCGTCCCATGGGCTGTTCCGTAACGGCGTTCACCGGCCGGCTTCCTCTCTACCTCATACCCAGCGTCCCGGAACTCGATTACAACCGCCGTGACCAGCCGGCCAACGTGCACTATATCGGTCCGTGCGTGTGGACCAAATCAGTCGGTGCCGCCCCACCGGTTTGGCTGAATGATCTGCCGGCCGACCGGCCATGGGTCCATGCAACCGAGGGCACAGCGCAATACCAGGAACCTTTTGTTTTGCGCGCTACCGCGCAGGGACTTGCCGGAATGCCTGTAGAGGTGATCCTGACCACAGGACAAAACCGCGATCCGACAGCGCTCGGTTTTCATTCGCTCCCAACAAATGTTCGCGTGGAACGCTGGCTGAGCCACGAAGATTTTTTGCCCCGCTGTGCAGCCCTCGTGACCACTGGCGGAGCGGCGACAGTGCTGGCTTCGCTCAAAGCAGGCGTGCCGCTGCTAGTTGTGCCGACATTCTGGGACAAGAATGATAACGCGCAGCGAGTTGTTGAGGCGGGCGTAGGTCTTCGCCTTGCACCGCGCCAGTGTACTCCCGATCGTGTTCGAACCGCCGTGATGCGTTTACTCGAAGAGCCGCATTTTCGCGAGAATGCCCGCCGCATCGCACAGCAATTTGCACGTGCGCAGGGACCGCCGCGAGGCGCTGAACTTCTCGAAAGACTTGTGCAGCGGGCGCCGGCACCGGCGACCGCGGCGTAATTCCGGGCCTGATTTATGGTGACATTCATACCAGCCAGCTCACCAGGTCGTGTGGCAGATCAATCTGCCAGAACAAATCTATACAAGCGTCGATTCAATAAAACTCAAAGGAAATAATTCAGTGTTCTTGAAAGTCACCAGAAAGTACCTACGTTCAGCAGTTATCGCCATTCTGTCCATGTCTGCCTGTGTCACGCTTGTGACTCCCGCAGCAAGAGCGCAGGCCATTGAAGGTTTCGGTTTACAGGCGAAAGATTTCGCTCAAGCGGCGCCGCGTGGCTTTGGCGACCGTAACAACAGCTGGGCTCAATCCATGACCTGGTGGCAAGGCAATCTTTATGTCGGTACCAGCCGCCAGTCGATTTGCACTGCGTTATTCAGCATCTATGAATACGTCGTCAAGCCGGTTTTTGGTCAGCCACTCGCCGATCAGTATTTTCCTTATCCTCCTCTGGACCCGGACCTGTCTTGTCCGGCTGACGGTGCTGACCTCTCGTTCCAGGCCGAGATCTGGCGTTGGTCACCGCTTACAAACACCTGGCAGCGCGTCTACCAATCACCGGCGACCTTGGACAACCCTGGCCCCGGGGCACCTGCTCCGCCGCGGACCGGGAAGAAGCTGCCGTACGAGATCGCATTTCGCGGTATTTCTGGATTTACCGAAAGTGACGGCACGCAGGCGTTGTATGCATTTGGTGTGAATAGCACAATCTTGTGGGACCGCAGCAAGTTGCCACCGCCGCGAATTTTGCGGACGACCGACGGCTTTAACTGGACTCCGGTGCCGCAGGAGCCGGGCACTTTTTTGAGCGAACTTCCATTTAACCCCGACCATTCCAGTTTCCGTTCGCCAGTTTCGTACGACGGCAGATTGTTTGTTCTCTCCGGACCTGCTTTCGGACAAGGTTCAATCATTGCATCGTCGAATCCGGCCCAGGGCAACAACGCGTGGTTTCTGGCGAGCCCGCCTGGAATGCTTTTCTATGAGCTGGCGGTGTTCAATGGGTGGCTCTACATCGGCGGTTTCGATGAGATGAACGGATATTCCGTATTCAAGACGCGCGCACAGGGGACACCTCCTTACCCGCTCACCGTCGTTGTGCCGCCCGGTGCGTACCTGACAAATCGCCCAAGTAAGTCGGTGGTAAGCATGCACGTGCACTACGGCAGATTGTACGTAGGTACTGGGACACAGACCGAGGTTGTTCGCATCAATGCGGATGATACTTGGGACCTTGTGGTCGGCACTCCACGTGCCGTGCCGGAGACCAACGAAGTGAAATATCCAATCAGCGGTCTTGACGCCGGATTTGGCCACACGCTGAACGATCATGCCTGGTATATGAGTGACCCGTACAACTATCTGTATATCGGCACCTATAACGCAGCCACTGGGTCGCACACGAATCCTGTGTTTGGCCCTTTGCTGCGACACAATATGGGGGCGCACCTGTATCGAACGCCTGATAGTTGGTACTACAGCCCCGTAACGACAAATGGCTTTGCGAACGCGTCTGACCCATACGGCGGACCCTTCGATTTCGGTGTTCGAACGATGGTGTCAACACCTTACGGATTATTTTTGGGCACCGCTAACGATTACTACGGCCTCGGTATTTTTCGTGCTACCAAACGGGCATCCCCTGAAGTCGGATTGCCCGCACGATTGGAAATAGAGCCGCGGAAGAGTGGGGGCGCGATATTGTCTTGGCAGGCGGCCATGCGTGCCGTGTCGTATCGAGTCTTCCGCGCGGAAATGATCCCGATCGAGATACGAGACGAAGGAAGCCTTGAAGGCATCAATGGGGAGTTCTTTCCGAAGATCCCCGATATCTATGTTGGCCCGTACCAGCAGATCGGAGCTACCACCGATCTGTTCTTCACTGATCTGACGACGCAACCGGGTAAGCGGTATATGTACTACGTTGTCGGAGAGGGCGCGAGTGGCGCACTTTCCGAACCGTCCAGCCTGTTTACTTTCCCGCTGCTGTATCCACCTGTGACGTTTGCTCAATTGCTTCGCGAAGTGGAACGGTGGGCGCAGCGCGGACGATTCCAGACATCCGATGCGCAAGGCGCGAATGTGCGACAGCAACTGCTGGATGCCCAAGCCCTGGCGTCGGCATGTCAGATCACCGCTGCAATCGGCAAATTGAACCCGCAACAGGCGTCGAGAGCGCTTTTGGCCCCCGATTCTGTTGATATCGAGGTTCTCATGAGCAAACTCTTGCGTCGTCTCCAGGTGTATAGCCGGTACCCGGAGGAAGTGCAAACAAGTGAATTTTGTGCCGGCTCGGCTCAATAAATCTGCGGGGAATGGATCGTGCGGATCGATATTCTAGCCATCGGGTCTCGAGGCGACGTTCAGCCGTACATCGCGTTGGCTCTTGGTCTCCGTATGGCCGGGTATCGCGTCCGCATGGTCACGATGGGAGGCTTCGAAGAGCTGGTGCGCGATCGTGGCCTCGATCATCTTGTCATCGCACAAAGCCCCCAAGCCATCGCGAAGACGGCCGAGGGAAGTGGGTGGATTAAGAAGCGCGACAAACCCGCCGGTTTCGTGCGCGGTTTGCTGCGTCTCGCCAATACGCTCATCGAAGAGGGCATGATGACCTACTGGAATGCCTGCCGAGACGTTGAGGCACTCATCGTCTCTCCTTTTGGACTTTTGCTGGGCAGCCACATTGCGGAACGGCTCAACGTGCCTATGATCCAAGCGCAACTCGCTCCTCCGGTCGTGCTAACCCGATACAACTGGGACGGTAGCAGCAATCTACGCGCAGTTTTGCGAGGATCGGCTGCCGCCTGTTTGGATACGATTTTTCGGCTCCTCAGTTGGAGCCAGCTTCGTCGCAGCACAAATGCGGCCCGCCAGAAGGTGCTCGCGCTGCCGCCGCTGCCGCCGTCGGAGCCAATTCATGCATTGTTCCGTAAGCGGACGCCCCTGATAGGCGCATACAGTCCGGCTGTCGCTCCGAGACTGCCCGACTGGGGCGATTGGATTCACGTTACGGGCTACTGGTTTCTGGATGACCTTCCCGGCTGGGTCCCCCCCAACGACCTAATCGATTTTCTCCACTCAGGTCCGCGACCGTTGTTCGTTGGATTTGGTAGCACCCCTTTTCCGCAGCCCGAAACGACGACAGACGTTATTGTCCGCGCTGTGGCACGCGCCGGCCATCGCGCCGTCCTGGTTTCAGGTGGAAGTGGCCTCGCGACCGGACGACTGAGCGACGAAGTCTTCAGCGTGGATTCCGTTCCTCATTCCTGGCTATTCCCTCAAGTCTGCGCAGCGGTGCATCACGGGGGTGCCGGCGTGACGGGTGCGGTTCTCCGTGCTGGACTCCCGTCGGTCGTCGTGCCAATTTTTGCTGACCAGCCGTTCTGGGGAAGTCGCTTGTTTGAACTCGGCGTCGGTCCACGCCCGATTCCAGCGCAACGTCTCAATGAGAATGACCTCACCAGCGCGATCCACGCAACCGCCGACTACGAGATGCGCGGTCGTGCAACAGTGCTCGGCAAAAGAATCCGTGAGGAGGACGGAGTGACGCGCGCGGTTGAAGTTATTCACAACCACCTAGTGCGCGATACCTTGCCGGTGATGAGACATCAACATGCGCATTAGAGTTATAACAATCGGCTCTCAGGGTGATGTTCGCCCCTATGTCGCCTTAGGAGTCGGATTGAAGGGTTCCGGACACGATGTGCGCATCGTCACGCACATCGGATTTGAGTCTTTAGTCCGCGAACACGGTCTGGACTTCGCCCCGGTCGGAGGCGATCCGCGAGAATCGGCAGACAACCGCGTTTTGCGGGCCTTGCATGACGACGGTGATAACCAACGACGGTGGTCGCGCACGTTCAAAGAGGTTGACGCGCCTCTCATGCACCAACGTCTGCGCGACTGCTGGGAGGCCTGTTCCGACGCGGAAGTGCTTGTTGTCTCGATTCTGCCGTACTTGTTTGGGTATGCCATCGCCAGGAAGTTGCAAGTGCCATTGGTGCGCGCGTTCTATTTCCCCACCTCGCCGACACGCATGTATGCTGCGGGATTTATGCCTTCCTGGCTGCAGGGCAATCAGCGTATTAACCTGGCGAGCTACAAGGTGCAGCGTCAGTTTCTTTGGCAGATCGCCCGCCCCTGGGTTGCGGGTGCCTGTCGTGATGTTCTCGGCCTCAACACGATGCCATTTTTTGAGCCTTTCGGAGAGTTGGACCGGCGACAGCAATTGCTGCTGTATGCCTATAGCTCGGCCGTGGCTCCGCCTCCGCCAGACTGGGGCGAATGGATCGACGTAACCGGTTACTGGTTCCTGGATCGACCTACAGAATGGAAGCCGCCAGCCGCTTTGGAAGATTTTCTGGCTGCTGGGCCACCTCCTGTATATGTAGGAGGGTTTGGAAGCATGACGAATCGCGAACCCGCGGAGCTTGCACGGCTAGTGGTGCGAGCTCTATCCTTGACCGGGCAGCGTGCTGTGGTGCTTACAGGATGGGGCGGGCTGAGTCCAAGTGAGCTGCCGCGTGACATCTTCGCTGTTGACTGGGTTCCCTATGATTGGCTATTTCCACGAATTTCGGCGGTTGTACACCATGGCGGCGCTGGCACAACCGCTGCTAGCTTGCGTGCGGGTCTTCCCACCGTCATCATTCCGTTCATTCTGGACCAGTTTTTCTGGGGCAAGCGCGTCTTCGAATTAGGTGCGGGGCCGCGGCCGATCCCTCGTAAAAGCCTCCAGGCAGAAACGTTAGCCACAGCCATCAGTGTGGCGACCACCGACCCAGGTATGCGCGAGCGTGCCACAGCCCTTGGCGCACGCATCCGGAACGAGAATGGTGTCGCGCGCGCCGTTGCCACCTTCAACCGCCACATGAAAAGGAGTGCTTGATGCAGTCAGCAACCTTGATCAACACAGGAGTGAGCGAACTCTACCTTGATCTGCTCAAGAAGTGCCTTACTCGCACCATCGGTACTGAGACCTACTCGGCAGCCGAGCCCTGGTTTGGCATCATGCGTTGGTGGTTTCTACCTTTCAAGATGTTCCTTCGTGCCCGGGGATGGACTGTGGTCAAGTACCAGACGATGGACATGGGCGTCCGCGGCGAAGGACGTGACTGGCCGGCAGATGCCGAAACCATGATTGGGCTCAAACGGCTGGACAATCTGCAGTTCTGTATTGAACACATCCTCCAGGACGCGGTGCCTGGTGATCTCATCGAAACCGGTGTTTGGCGAGGAGGTGCTTCGATCTTTATGCGCGGCGTGCTCAAAGCGTATGGTGACGCGAGTCGGATCGTTTGGGCGGCCGACTCGTTTCAAGGTCTCCCGAAACCGCAACCCGGCGTGTGGCGAGATGATGAACGAGGGAAACTTTGGCAGTTCGGCACCACTCTCGCAGTGTCTCTCGAGGCGGTGCGCGCGAACTTCGAACGCTACGGGCTTCTCGATGACCAAGTGCGATTTCTGGTTGGATGGTTCCGGGATACCCTGCCGAATGCGCCAATCGATCGGCTGGCACTGATGCGGCTCGATGGAGACCTCTATGAATCAACGATGGACGCACTGAAGTCTCTCTATCCAAAGCTATCGCAGGGCGGTTATTGCATCATCGACGACTATTACTCACATAGTGGCGCGCGGCAGGCCGTGACCGATTATCGTCAGGAGAACGGTATTACTGACGCTATTGAACGGATTGATTGGGCAAGCGCATATTGGCGGAGAGCCTAGCGACGGCTCACGACGCTACAAGGATCCGGCACATAACTTCACTGGAGCATATGCAATGATGCAAGCCGCGACCCAGCAGGAATCTCTCACCCATACGCCGGTGCTGAATGTGTGGGTCAAGATGATGTACGGCATGGGGGAGATAGCCAACTCAATAAAGGTGGTTACTTTTGGCCTCTTCAGTATGTTCTTCGTCACCGTGGTCATGGGACTGCCCGGACTATGGGTAGGGATCATTGGCTTTGTCACAGTGCTGTGGGATGCCCTGATCGATCCGATTTTGGGCTTCCTTACCGACAACGGTGGTGCCTCGCGAAGGCGATTCGGCTTCATGTTGACCGGCGCTCTCACAATGGGAGCCGGCTACTGGGCATTCTTTGACCCTCCGAAAGGACTGCCCATGGTGCCGCTATTCGCTTGGCTTTTGGTGGCGAATCTAATACTTCGTACGGCAAATTCGATGTATATCGTTCCGTACTACGCGCTTGGAGCCAATCTCAGCCGAGACTATCACGAGCGTACCTCGATCACTGCAATTCGGGGAATCATGAGCACCATTGGCACAGCGCTGGCAGCAGCTCTATCGTTCGTGGTGTTCTTTCCGGATAAAGTGCAAGGAGTTGATCCAAAGGTCGAGCGCTCCGGTTACGCATCGATGGGCGTGACTTTTGCTGTCGTGATGACGCTCGCCGCATTGATAGCGATGCTGGGCGCAACTTCCTTGCGACATCAATCCAAGACCGATCGAGATTCTATTCAGCCACCCAGGCGCGACTTCTTCCGGAGCATGTCGGAGTCTTTGCGCAATCCAACGTTCCGCGTCTTATTACTATCCTGTGTGTGCATAGTGATCGGTCTTACGTTGAATAGCACCCTCATGCTTCACTTCCTGACCTACTACGTCGAGATCAAAGGAAGCGTTGCCCTGAGCAGCGCTCAAATTGCTTTCTTCAGTGGATGTCTGCTGGGGACACTCTTCTGGCTGCGGATCTCGAAGAAGATGGACAAGCACTTCATCTGTCTGATCGCCGCTGTAACGACGTCGTTGCTTTTGGTAAGTGCTTGGCCGATGTTTGGCAAAGGTCACCCGTTTGGTACGGGCGATATTCGTCCTATACTGCTTGGCTACGGCATTACCGGATTCTTCAGTTGCATCCTCGCATTCGTTCCGCCTTCAATGTTGGCTGATGTGGCAGATGAGAGCGAACTGGCGATGGGAGACCGCCGCGAGGGTGCACTGTTTGGCTTATTTTCTCTCGGGCAGCAGGCAGCGGTAGGTGTCGGCATCATGCTGGGCGGTGTGCTCCTGGACCAGTTCGCGGGGTTGGTTCCTGGTAAAGCGGAACAGTCGGCCCTGACCATTTCTCGCATCGGCATCATGTACAGTGTGTTTCCGGCAGTGCTGTTGGGAATGGCCGCCATTCTAATGCTTAAATACAAGCTCTCCCGGTCGCGGGTTGAGTCCATTCAGGCGGAACTGTACCAACGGCGTACCATGCAAGCAGTTGCGGGTAGAACATAACTTATGGCAGACGTGAGCGAAGGCTTCATAACGATCGTATCGGGCCTCCCTAGATCGGGAACCTCCATGATGATGCGGATGCTTGAGCGAGGTGGTATCCCGGTTCTGACCGACGGCTTCAGACAGGCGGACGATGACAATCCGTTAGGGTATTACGAGTTCGAGCCTGTGAAACGCTTGGATAAGGACTCCTCATGGCTACCGGATGCTTGTAATAAGGCCGTAAAGATCATTTATGTGTTTCTCTACAACCTTCCTCCGAATTACAAATACAAGGTGCTTTTCATGAAGCGAAGTCTGGAGGAGGTTGTGGCTTCTCAGAAGACAATGCTTCGTCGGCGTCAAGAGAGCGACCGGATGAGTGATCAACAACTCATCGATACATTCGCCGAGCAACTACAGCGACTCGATCTCTGGATGAGGCGCCAGCAGAACTTCTCAGTACAGTATTTAGATTACAGCGAGGTCGTATCTGAGCCAGCCAGGACAGTTTTTGAGGTTAGCCGGTTCCTTGGTGTACCACTCGATACCGAAGCAATGATTCAGTCCGTTGATCCATCGCTTCATCGCAATCGATCAAGCGCGGTTTGAGCGCGGAGTCTGGAGAAAACTGCGACTTCCGTCATGAGACTCATGATAGAACTCGTCAGGGGCGCGAAATTTGTTTTTCACCGCGGACGGTCGTTTCCACAAGTTCCCTGGAAATCCAGGTCCCAATATTGATAATTCGGAAAGAAAAGTCTGCAAAGACTGAGTGAACGGCCGTCCGGGCTCCATTCCCCATTTGCCGCGATACCATCTGCAGCAGACTCGGGATATCCCGGTTCTTTGAAGTGAGTTAGCTGGTTCAAATCACCCGTTGCAACATCCATGAGCATGAACTCAGTCTTGATCGTCAAAATCTTGGAGGCCTTGGGATCGTCACTGTAAGGATGGGCGCTCATGAAAAGTATCTTTCTTCCGTCTGGAGACCACACTCCGTGTTCATCCCATACAGTGGGAGATTTTGTTAGATTCTTCAACTCACCAGTTCTGATATTCAGAGTGTGCAGATCCATACCCTCGGCATTTTTTTGGTCCGAGCCGGTGAACAACAGAGTTTCGCTGTCGGGATGAAAGGTGCCTGGTTCGTTCCAATTCATCCCGTCGGGAGTGATGTTTCTGCGGTTCGTCAACATCGGGACGCCATTCTGCTCTTCAAAGTCCGCCAGAATCAGTTCCCACCGCCCAAACGTGTATTGGAAAACATTACCATCGACAATTTGCGACCACACCGCTTTCTTTCCATCGCGCGTCAATGCCGGTCCCGTAAAACCATCAGCAACTCCTTTCACCCCCGATTTAAAATCGGTCTGCCGATGCCACTGTTTTCCGTCAGGAGAGATGGCATACATGTTTGTGTAGATGCCATTCTGGAGTTGCCCTTCGACATATCCGCGAATCAATCCCAGTATCGGTGGAGGTGAGAATGTGTCACGCTCGACAGCCAGGAATAACCACCTTCCCGAAGGATGCCAGCGAGGCTGCATCTTGAAGTGCTTGCGTTTTGGTCCATTGGGTTGGTCCTCACACGTAATGCACTTTAACCCTGAGGTTCCGTCTTGGCCTATATAGATTTGCGCGGTTCCTTGCTCGTCTTTTTGATTGATGACATATTGAGTCTTATCCGGCGCATACACCTTGAATCCTTGTACTTGGCTTTTCTTTAATTCCTGAACAGCGCAAGCGCGGTCTGCACGGAACCTTCCGGCGTCAGCACGGTTTGAAGGAGTTAACCGTCCGCGAGGCGCCTGGCTGTTGGCGGAGCCGGCAAGAATAATAACCAGAAGAAAAGCGATCGATCTCATTTTCAAGCGACCGAGCAACTTCCAGGACGACCGTGGGAGTGCTGCTGCTGCACCGGTGACAGCTGCCTTCAAGTCTTGATGTTTCTTCATGATGAAGTAAAGTCGCTTACGAGACCCCGCATCTGGGACGTCAGATCGCACCAAAAGGTTTACAAACGGAGATTATCTACAGGGTAATTGACTGGCCGCCGGTATGTGGATAACCGACGGCCGGTGGTGCTACTCCTACGATTGAAGCGATAGCTATAGCCTGGGACCCCCGCAGGTCCCTTCGAATTTGATCTCCCAGGTTTTGTACTTTGGGAAAAACAGGTTGAGGGCGCTGATCGACATGCCGTCAGGACTCCATTGGCCGTTAGCCGCAACGCTACCCCAGAAGGAGAACTCGGGGAAACCCACTTCATTGAAGTGAGTTAGCTGCCGCAAGTTCGACCCATCTTTATCCATCATCATGAACTCCGTTTTCAGTCCGAAGGTTTTGGAGGCGTTTGGCTCAGACCTGTATGGATAGGAGCTCATGAAGAAGATCTTCTGCCCATCAGGAGAAAAAACACCATGCTCGTCCCATACATTTGGAGTTTGGGTCAAGTTCGTGATTTGACCACTGTAAATATCCAGTATGTATTGGTCCTGGCCCTCCACTTTCGAGTGATCGGGAAAACCATAATCGGCACTCAGCAGGAGATCTTTTCCATTCGGAGAGAAGTTCCCGGGTTCGATCCAGTAGGTATCGGGTGGCGTGATGTTGCGGAAATTGGTCCACGACGGAACTCCGTTCACGTCCTGAAAATCCGCGATAATCAGTTCCCATTTTCCAAAGCTGTAAGCAAAGACATTTCCATCGACGATTTGTGCCCAAACACCCTTGCGGCCGTCTGGAGTGAAGGCCACACCTGTAAAGCCGGTGGCCTTGTTTGGTGGTCTGAAATCCTGCAGCTTAAACCAGGCCGAGCCGTCAGGCGTGGTGGCATACATATCCGCCCACAACCCACACTGCAGCCATCCTTCAATTACCCAGCGCGGAGTGAAAAGCGGCCCATTGATCCGCTCCTGTTCGACCGCGAGTATGATCCATTTACCAGACGGATGCCAGTGTGGCTGCATTTTGAACTTGTTCGCCTTGGGACCGTTCGGTTTGTCCGTGCAGGTGATGCATACGGGAGCGCCACCATTCTTGCTGCCAACATAAACTTGTCCCACACCGCTGGAATCTTCCTTGCTTACGAGATACTGCATTCTATCGGGCGACCAAACCATGAGGCCTTCTTGGGCTGAGGCTTCAACCTGCTTCACCGAGCATTCCTCGTCGGTGATCACCCATTTTTGACCTGGAGCATCGCCGCACGACCACAGGACGGCATTCGGGCCGGAGGCATCTATACACTTTCCGTTGATACCCGATATCTCGCCCTTTAAAGAGCGTTTCCAGATTTGGTTGGCGGAACCCTGGCAATACCAGAGCATGATCACGTCGCCATTTCTTCCGAGGCCACTGAAGGCGTCAACACACAAGGAGCCAAATTGAATACGGCCATCCTCCCGAAAGCTGAACTTCTGTGAGTTCGTATCCTTGCAAGTCCCGAGTTGCAGCAACTTAGCGGGTAGCGGCATCCCCCCAGACACCTCTAAGCACGCATTGGGTGCGAAATCACTTTTGACGGTAGCGGCTGTAGCTGAGGCCGGGAAACTCGCCAGAATCAAAGGCAAAAAGAAAAAGAACACCTGATGGAGAGCACTTCTTTGTCGAGTCATTAAATAACCTATCGGGCGGACCGCAGGACAAGTGTTGCGAAAAGCGAAGTGATGATGACGATAAGTGCCTTATCGACCCTTAGAAAATGATCTTAGGAAATGTAGGGCGGATAAGAAAAATCCGCTGAATAGCGACGCAGAGTAGTGAGATGCCCCGCTTGATCCAGGCGATCGAGACCTGTCGTGGTTTATTCGTAGCGCAGAGCCTGCATTGGCTCGACATGCATCGCTCGCCTTGCGGGTACGTAAGTAGCGAGCATTGCGACAAAGGCAAGCACTGCCGGAGCGACAACAAAGGTCTTCGCGTCCGTTGGGGAAATGTTATACAACAACTTCGACAGTACATGTGTAAGAGCGACTGCGCCTGCCATCCCGATTGCAACGCCAAGCCCGATGAGTAGTCCACCTTGGCCGAAGACCAATCGTAGTACATCGCGAGACCCGGCACCCAAGGCCATGCGGATGCCGATTTCCTGTGTGCGCTGCGTCACCGAGTAGGAGATGACACCGTAGATGCCAATCGCTGACAGGAGCATCGCAACACCGGCAAAGACACCGAACAAGATGGTCGATAGCCGCTTCGTGGTGAGGCTGAGCGCAACATAATCGCGCATTGCAGATTGGTTATAAAGTGGTACGTCCTTGTCAATTGCCGCGACCGCAGCACGCATCGCTCCCATCACGGCTGCCGGATCTCCACTCGCGCGTACAACGAGATTAAACGAGGGATTCGGGTCCTGGACAAACGGGATATAGGTTTCGATTCGAGATATCTGGTCGACGCCGTAATGCTTCACATGGCTGACAACTCCAACGACTTCGATCGTTTGCAGCGCCTTGGACGGGCCGTAATACATCTTCTTTCCGAGTGCGCTCTGGCCGGGGAAAAATCGCTTTGCGAGAGTCTCGTCCACAATTGCCACACGCTGGCCCTTTTCTTTGTCGTACTCATTGAAAAACCGGCCTTCAAGTAGCTTCACGTCCAGTGCGCCGAAGTAATCCGGAGTAACTTTGAGGAAATCGGATAAGATCCGGTCGTGTGGCCCGTTCGGCTGACCCTCGATGTACAAAGAGGTCTGATTACTGCTTGCCAAAGGAAGAAAGGTAGTGATTGCGGCTTTCTCTACGCCAGGCGCGTGGCGTAGGTCATCGATCAGGCGATCGGCAAACGCTCTGACTTGTTGCGGCTCTTTGTAATGCTCGCCGCGAAGAGCGATTGCGCCGGCTGCAACGTTCTCAGCATTGATTCCTGGAGATGCACCAGACATCTTCAGGAAGCTTTGGATCATTAACCCCGCGCCCACCAGCAGAACTACAGACAGTGCGACTTCACCGACGATCAGGATATTCCTCCATCGTTGCCGTGACTCAGAACCGATCACGCGCTTGCCGCCCTCCTTCACCGTATCGTGAAGATTCGCGCTCGCAGCCTGAAGAGCGGGAACAAGGCCGAATAGCAGGCCCGTCAGGACCGAGACGGTGAAAGTAAAGAGTAGAACGCGAGCATCGATACCAATTTCTTTCGCGCGAGGAGTGCCTTCCGGAAGAATTCCGCGGAGCGCATCGACACCCCAATAGGCGATCAGCAAGCCAAGAGCGCCACTGAAGAGGGACATGAGAACACTCTCGGTGAGCAATTGACGGATGATATGGTTGCGGCCGGCTCCGAGCGCGACCCGTACCGCGATCTCGTGACCCCGTGTGCTGGCACGCGCCAGTAGAAGATTGGCCACGTTTGCACACGCTATGAGAAGGACAAAAGCAACTGCGCCGAGTACGACTAAGCCGGCAACTCTCAAATCGCCGACGACCTGATCCTGCAACAGATTGGTGCCGATGGTCGCTAGTTTGTTGGTGTCCGGATATTGCCGTGCGAGGTTTGCTGCGACCGCGTCAAAATCGAGGCGAGCTTGCTCAAGTGTGACCCCCGTCTTCAAGCGGCCGACTACATAGATGCCGGGATGATTGCCACGCTCGGTCATATTTGGTCGATCGGCGTTTCTCCCGATGGGAGCCCAAACGTCTATCTGTGTTGTCGAGACCGGGTAATTAAACCCTGTCGGCATCACGCCAATAATCGTGTATGATTCCGCGCTGAGCGTTAGTTGCTTACCAAGGACATTACGATCACGCCCGAACCGACGTTCCCAAAGGTTATTGCTGATTACCACCAGGCGCGACCCGGGGCTGTCCTCCTGGACCGTGAAAGTTCTTCCCAGCAACGGATGGGCCTGCAATACATCGAACAGCTCGTAGGACACGTTTGCGCCGCGTAGCCGTTCCGGCTGATCGACACCTGTCAGAATGAAGCTCTCGCCTTGGGCAGCGGCGATATTTTCAAATGCCTTCTGTTGTTTTCGCCAATCGACAAAGTTCGGATACGCGACGGACACAAAGTCCATCTGGGGCTGCCGCTCCCACACGAACAAGAGTCTTGACGATTCGTGGAAGGGCAGCGGCTTCAGGACAATTCCATCGACGACCGTAAAAATTGCTGTGTTCGCTCCGATGCCTAACGAAAGAGCCAAAATCGCAATCGCGGTGAACCCGGGATTGCGTGTCATCACTCGCAGGCCGAATCGGATATTTTTCAGGAATTGATCCATGAAATCGACGCTCTTTCAGACGCTAGACGCCGCGTTTCAGCTCGATGGTGCCATTTACGGTTCGAAGAAGCAGTCGGCTCCCGCCTCCGCCAATTCGGCCATTGACTTCCTGGTCTGTCACTTTGCCCTTCGCTTGAAAATCAGTGACAATCCTGCCGTTCTTCGTCGCCGCTTGAAGCGCTGCACTCGCGCAAGGCGGCAGCACGAGGCGGATGCCCCCATTCACGGTTGACAACTCCGGCGGCTTCGACCAGAACGGCTTCAGCAAGGATGCGATGATGGAGCCGTTAACAGTCTTCGCTTGTACGGTGCCAGTCGTTGAGACGCGCACCTGCCCATTCACTGTGAAAGCCTGGACATCACTCTTGAGAGACTCGGCTTCCACACCACCGTTCACAGTGCTACCTAAGAAAGTGACACCCTCCGGCACACGAACCGTGAAGTTAACACGAGCTCCGGGACCGCTGTCTCCGAGTGGACGGCACGCTTTCTCGCCAGGGAAAACGCTGCATACCGTCACTCCGTTCTCGTGGCGCATGAACTGCACTGCCACTGACGTTGCCGACTCCTGTCCCTCAACTTTTGCCACTACCTCCACTTCGCCTGACGTTGAAGGGGTGGCCCGTACGTTTCCGTTGATTCCTCGAATTTCGATAAAGGAGCCGCGTGCAATCGGTCCACGCCATTCGAAGTCCGATGGTTGGGCGGTTGCCGGTACTGACGAAATTGCCAGTGCTAGCAGGATAGGAGTAAGCATTGATCGTTCTCCTTGTTATAGCGATACGGAGGGGCTTCTGAGGGGGTTCCTGATATCTATGCCTTTTGTGCCGCTTCATTGGCGGCGACGGGATTGTCGATCCATCCATCCACAATTTGGATGACCTTGTGCCCGTATTCGGCGTTCTTTTCTGAATGTGTAACCTGGATGATGGTCACGCCCTCCTCGTTCAACCGCTTGAAAGTCTCCATGATTTCTTTTGCTTGGCTGGAGTGGAGATTGCCGGTAGGCTCGTCCGCCAGGATCAGTTTGGGATTGGCGATTAGAGCTCGAGCTACACCTACAAGCTGCTGCTGGCCGCCGGAGAGCTGATTTGGAAACAGGTCCTTCTTTCCTACGATGTGGAAGCGGTCGAGCATGTCACAAACGACGCTTTGGCGCTCCTGCCGTTTCAGGTTCCGATAGGAAAGCGGAAGCTCCAAATTCTCATAGACCGTCATGTCGTCTAACAGGTGATAACTCTGAAAAACGAAGCCAATATTGCTTTTCTGCAACTCAGATCTGTCGCCCTTATTGAGCTTGTGGACGGGTTGTCCCAGAAACCAGTACTCGCCCGACCAGGTGCTGTCGTGCATTCCAAGCACATGGAGAAGAGTTGATTTTCCCGCGCCTGACGGTCCCATGATCGAGACAAACTCTCCCTGCTGAATGTCGAGTGTGATTCGGCGCAAAACATACGTGCGCGTTGGACCATGCTGAAACGACTTCTCGACGTTGCGCAACGAAATCATGCGGAAATGCGCTCCTCTTCAACAATCCTACCGTCGAACAGGTGAATCGACCGTTCGGCGTAGCGTGCATAGCGCGGGTCATGGGTGACCATGCAGATTGTTGCACCCGAGCGATGCAAATCGCGCAGTAGTTCCATTACTGCTTCCCCATTAGCCGAGTCAAGGTTGCCGGTAGGCTCGTCGGCAAGCAGGATAGATGGTTCGCCTCCGAGGGCTCGAGCCACCGCGACACGCTGCTGCTGGCCTCCCGACAGTTGCGATGGATAGTGTTTCACCCGGTGCGACATCCCCACGCGCTCTAGCGCATGGTGCACCCTTTGCTTGCGCTCGGCACTTGGCATGCCGCGATATGTCAAGGGCAGCTCGACGTTTTCATACACCGTCAAGTCACCGATCAGGTTGAACGCCTGGAAGATAAATCCAATCTCGCGATTCCGGATACGCGCGCGCTCCGACATTTTCAGGTCATGCACTGGCCGGCCATTCAACATAAAACTGCCGTCCGTGGGCGTGTCCAACAAGCCGAGGATTGCCAGCAGTGTCGATTTACCGCATCCCGACGGACCGGAGATCGACACATATTCGCCTCGGCGAAGCTCCATGTGGATCCCCGCAAGGGCGTGTGTCTCCACTTCGTCGGTGACAAAAACCTTCGTAACACCATCCATCTGCAGTAGCGGCTCTTGTGCGTTCATTCTCTCCTGTTCTCCCTATTGGAGGCGGATCCGGTTGTGCCCATCCATCGCCGACATGTCGGAGAGGAGGACCTGATCTCCTACTTTTAACCCTTCTAAGACTTCAATCGTTGCGACCGACGTGCGACCGAGTTTAACGGGGACGCGAATCGCTTCCTTGCCGTCCGGTTCGATCTTGAATAACGAAATAGTCGTGTTCGGCTGGCCAAGAACTGGCCTCGCGATATACATCACGTCGGCCAAGCGCTCAATCTCGATCGAGCCGTCAACGCTCAGATCGGGTCGTGCACCGGCAGGCAGGTCGCCCTCGAGCTTTGCATCTACCGTAACCGTGCCATTCACTACGGCCGGATCGATCCTGCTTACCTTGCCCATGATGATGCCGTTGCGGGTGTCGATCTCAACCTTCAGGCCGATAATAACGTCCTTGGCCGTGGTTTCGGGAACCTTCAGTTCGGCCTTCAAATGGCGAGGCTGGGCGATTTTGGCGAGCACGGTTCCCGGCGCCAGTTGCTGGCCGACTTCGACCGGCAGTTGTTGTAAAACACCCTCGGCACCCGCACGGACGGTTAGCTGTCCCACCTGCGCCTTCTTCAATTGCCACGCCGCCCGCAGTTTCTCGATTTGCACCCGCTGAGCTGCCAACTGCGCCTCAATCGACTCCCCGCTGATTTCCACCTTCTTCTTCTCGATCGAGGATCGGTTTTGCAACTCGTCAGCGATCGCGGAGGTCGTCTTCAAATTGATCTCTGAAGTGAGTCCTTGTTCACCTAGCTTCTTTTCCAGGTCAGCCTTCAGCTTGGCTTGCACGTATTCAGAGTGCACGCGCGCTGCGACGGACTGTTGCTCCAGGTTTTGGCTTTCCAGTCGAACCCGAAGGTCCGTCATTGTGGCTTCCGCTGACTTCACCTGCCACTCGGCGTCATTGGCGGCGAGTTCGAGTTCAGGGTTGCTGAGCTGTAACAAGACCGTGTTCGGACCAACGATTGCCCCAGGCCGGATGAAAATTCTATCTACGCGGCCATCCGTCTGCGAGGCGATAAACAGGATTTCCTCAGGTACCAAGGTTCCCATTCCGCGCACCTGACGCAACATCGGCCCCCGTTTGACTGTGTCCGGCCAAACGGTCGAGCGGTCCACGGGCGGAGCTGCCGGTTTCAATCGATCCACCCCCAGGGTGACGGCAACACCCGCACCTATGACCACTACCGCGATCACGATACGCCGGATCAACCGGTTGCGTCCTGCATTCTTTCTAGGTACGTCCATGCCGCCCTAAAGAATCGCACGTCCCATACCGCGGCGACGGATCGAGAAAACAAAGGAGTTAAAAGTGGGCATCGGGTTTAGAAGTGTCCGTTTGTGGGACAATCCTGCCCGAAAGCGTCATTCTTTCGGAGCTTTGTCGAATGAATACAGCTCTTTCCAGATATCCTCGTGGGGCTGCCAGTCGACTGGCTCGTTGCCGGCAATGTGCAGTTCGGGGACCCTTAGAGTCCCGTGGCCATAAGTGCAGATGTACTCCAACTTGGGCCGCCCGTAGAGAAGCATTTGAGCATAACGACCGGTCTGAATCGGCATGCGGAGACGCCGCCCGCAGGTGCGGCACCTGTACCGCTGATCCCAAACGATTAGAAACAACACTCCCTGGATTAAAAGGTTGTAGAGAAACATCATCGTAGTCCAGGTCAGGTCGTGCATAAAAGGGGAATGGTTCCAACGCGCTACGTACTCGGGTGGGGTGTACGTCAAACACAAGCCATACCAGATTGCGTAAAGAACCGCTCCCGCAACCACCAGCTTCGCCGCCAGGATCCCCCAATAGCGCATGACAACTATTTGACTCCGCAAGGCGCCGCCAAGTTGCCGAGTTGCCCTCTACAGCGATTCCCGTATGGGCGACAAATCTTGCCATAACCGTACACTCAGTTCCCACAGCCGAACACCTGTTTGTTTGCAACGTTGGTAATCGGCGAAGATGTTATGGAATCCGCCATGCTACTCAAATCCTCCGAGATCCGCCCGAATGGATAGAAAACGAATTCTGGTCGCGGACGACCAGCCCGACGTGTTGGAAGCTTTGCGCTTCCTGCTGAAGGCGGAGGGATACCAAACCGAAGCGGTATCTTCCCCGTCCGCGGTCGTCAATGCCCTCGATACACGTGATTACGATGCGCTGATCATGGATCTGAACTATACACGCGACACAACCTCCGGCCAGGAAGGACTCGACCTTCTCGGAAAAATACAAGGCGCCGATCCGACTATTCCAGTCATCGTTATGACGGCGTGGGGTAGTGTTGAGTTAGCTGTCGAAGCGATGCGGCGTGGCGCGCGCGATTTTATTCAGAAGCCGTGGGACAACGCTCGGCTGGTTTCCATTGTCAAGACGCAACTGGCGCTGAGCGAAGCGTTGCGCAAGGGACAGCGACTCGAGGCCGAAAACCGGCTTCTCCGGGCCGAAGGCAAGCCGCTGATGATTGCCGAAGCCCAGGCGATGCAGCCGGTGCTGCAATTGATCTCTAGAGTGGGGCCGTCCGACGCGAATGTGTTGATTACCGGCGAGCCGGGTACCGGCAAAGATGTTGTCGCCCGTACGCTGCACATGATTTCTGAGCGCTCCTCCAAGCCTCTCGTCACCGTGAATGCTGGTGGACTCGCCGAGGGTATTTTCGAAAGCGAACTCTTCGGGCACATAAAAGGTGCCTTTACCGATGCCAAAGCCGACCGGGTCGGCCGATTCGAATTGGCCGACGGGGGGACGCTCTTTTTAGACGAGATAGCAAACGTGCCCTACAACCTGCAGGCGAAATTGCTGCGGGTACTCGAAATCGGGGAGATGGAGCGCGTCGGCTCGTCGAAGACAAAGAGAGTGAACGTACGCATCATTTCGGCCACGAATGCCAATCTGCTCGATGAAGTCGCCAATAACCGTTTCCGCGAAGATTTGCTCTTTCGCCTGAATACCATTGAGATCCACCTGCCACCGCTTCGTGACCGCAAAGAGGATATCCCGCTCCTCGCCTCGCATTTTCTGAACGTGTATGCCCAGCGTTACCGCAAGAAACTCGTAGGATTCGATCAACCTGCGATGATGGCGTTGACGCAAAATGCTTGGCAGGGGAACGTACGCGAATTGAATCACGTGGTCGAAAGAGCCGTACTGCTGGCTCAGGACACCCATGTGCGGGTTGCCGACCTTTCCTTACGCTCCGGTACCGCCGGCCCAACACGGCTCGATGAGATGAGCCTTGAGGAAGTCGAAGCCTTCCTTATTAAGAAAGCGCTTGGCCGTTACGACGGAAACGTCAGTCACGCTGCTTCTGCCCTGGGTCTGAGTCGGAGCGCTCTTTATCGGCGGTTGCAGCGTTACAACTTGTGAGACGGCAATCCGTGCGGCGTCTGGTGCATGAACGGCGCGTGCAGTTGCTCGCGCTTGCTTCCGGACTTCCCGCAGTTCTGACGGTGATGATCATTCTCTGCACCGGCGATTATTCCGCGAAGGTGCAGTGGACGCTCGGCCTGTTCGTCATCGGTGGATGGCTCGGGTTTGCATCCGCCGTCCGCGAACGCGTTGCTTCTCCGCTTCGCACTTTGGCGAACCTCCTCGAAGCCATGCGGGAGGGGGACTACTCGATACGGGCGCGGGGAGCCCGTTTGGAGGATGCGCTCGGCGAGGTAATGCATCAGGTGAATGCCATGGGTGCGACTCTTCGCGCCCAACGGATGGGAGCGCTCGAAGCGACCACGTTGCTGCGGAAGGTCATGGAAGAGATTGACGTCGCCATTTTCGCGTTCGATCACGAGGCGCATCTGAGACTCATGAACCGGGCAGGCGAGCGCCTGGTCGGTATGCCCATCGAGCGAGCTGTCAATCTTCCGGCATCCGAACTGGGGCTCGACGAATTTCTTGCGGGTGAACCATCGCAAACCGTGCAGCGAACTTTTCGCGGTGCGAGTGGACGGTGGGGCATCAGTCGGAGCGAGTTTCGCGAGGGTGGTCTCCCGCATCAACTTCTGGTGATTACCGACCTGACTCGGCCCTTGCGCGAAGAAGAGCTGCAGGCTTGGCAGAGATTGGTTCGTGTTCTGGGACACGAGCTCAACAATTCGCTGACGCCCATAAAATCTATTGCTTCGAGTCTGAATACCTTGCTGAAGCGTACACCTCGCGCTGAGGACTGGGAAGAGGACATGGTTCGCGGCCTGGACATCATCGCGACGCGCAGTGAGGGGTTGAGCCGTTTTCTAGGCGCCTATGCGCGGCTGGCGAAGCTTCCTCGGCCGCGTTTTGACCCTGTGGACGTCAGCAATTGGACAGGGCGTGTCGCCGCGCTGGAACATCGCGTTCACGTGATATTGCAGCCTGGCGAACCGCTTCAGGTTCTTGGTGACTCCGATCAACTGGATCAACTGTTGATCAACCTGATTCGCAACGCGGCCGATGCATCCCTTGAAACGGATGGCACGGTCACGGTTGGGTGGACCCGCTCCGGGCAGCAGGCGACGATCTACGTACGCGACGAAGGGCAGGGACTGGCCAATACATCGAACCTTTTTGTCCCCTTCTTTACAACGAAACCCGGCGGTTCCGGCATTGGGTTGGTGCTGAGTCGTCAGATCGCAGAAGCGCATGGAGGGGTGCTCGTCTTACAGAATCGTAGTGGTGCTCCGGGGTGCGAGGCGCTGCTAACCTTACCTTTGTAACCGGAGAACCCCTATAATGCGGAAATGCGGCGTAGATCCGTATTTTTGCTCCTTGGCGCCGCCGTCCTCCTCCTGGCACAACGCGATGTCAAGCGGGAACGGCCCGTTCGCCAGTCGGTGCGCGGCATGCGAGCCGGTATTGCAGCCGGCAGTGACTATGCGGCCGAAGCAGGAATGCGTATCCTGCATAAGGGGGGAAACGCCGTCGATAGCGGGGTCGCCGCGATGTTTGCGGCCTCAGTTTCCGAATTCTCCCACTTTGGTTTTGGCGGAGAAGCTCCCATCCTGATCCGCACCAAGGACGGCCGTGTGTTTTGTATTGCGGGCGTCGGCACAATGCCAAAGATGGCGTCGGCGGAATTGTTTCGCAATCGCCGGATCCTGGCGGGCGAATTATTAGCACTCGAGCCGGGTGGATTGAAAGGCATCATCCCGGTTGCCGGTTTGATGCCGGCCCTTGTTCCGGGGATGGTGGAAGCCGGTTTGGTAGCCCTTGAAGAGTTCGGCACGATGTCGTTTTCGGACGTAATCGCACCGGCCCTCGATCTTACCGATGGCATGCCTCTGGACGAAACGCGGGCAAATTCTATCGTACGCAGCCGCCGATTTTTCGACCTGTGGCCGACATCGAAGGCGGCGTTCCTGCCTTCAGGTCAGATGCCAATTGCGGGCGATATCTTCCGGCAGCCTGATCTGAATCGGACGCTACGAGGAATGGTTGCGGCCGAAACGGCCGCTCTGAAAAAAGGGGCCTCACGGAAGGATGCGATTGAGGCTGTGCACGACTACTTCTATAAAGGGGACGTGGCGCGAAAGATCGATGCCTTCAGCAAAGCGAATGGCGGTTTGCTTCGCTATGAGGACATGGCGGCCTTCCGTTTGAAACCTGAGGAACCTGTCAGTACCACCTATCACGAGTACAAGGTTTACAAGCCTGGGTTTTGGAGTCAGGGCCCGGTGTTTTTACAAGCCCTGAACATGCTCGAGCGTGACGATCTCGTAGCGCTTGGACACAACTCGACCGAATATCTGCACAGGGTAGTGGAGAGCCTGAAGCTTGCCTACGCGGACCGTGACACCTATTATGGAGATCCGCTTTTCGCAAAGGTTCCAGCAAATGTCCTGCTTTCCAAGGAGTATGCAGCGGAACGGCGCAAAGTAGTTATGCCGCGGGCTTCCTTAGAATTCTTGCCAGGGACATTGAATGGCACGCCTGGGCGGCATCCGTCGGTCGTCGATATGGCCCGTGCGCGAATTGACGACGAACTGATGGCTCGTGATACGACTTGCGTTAACGCTGTGGACAAGGACGGCGTAATGTTCTCGGCAACGCCATCCGGCGCTTGGCTTCCCTCCGTAATTGCTGGGGACACAGGGATCCCGCTGACGCAAAGAGCCCAGAGTTTCCTGTTAGTTGCCGATCATCCGAATGAACTCGCCGGTGGAAAACGACCGCGAGTAACCCTAAGTCCCACTTTGGTGACGAAAGCCGGGAAGCCTGTCATGACTCTGTCCACGCCTGGTGGCGACAACCAGGATCAAGCCTTGCTGCAGATCTTCCTGGATGTCGTAGAGTTTGGGATGAATGCCCAGAGTGCCATCGAAGCCCCCCGCTTCCAAACCAGGCATCTTGTTTCCAGCTTCGATAACCACGCAATGAATCGGGGCGATCTCCTGCTGGACGAACGAATTGCGCCGAATGTCTATTCCGAGCTGACGGAGCGGGGACATAAAACGGCGGTGCGCAGCCGCTGGTCTAGCGGCGCGTATCCGATTCTGATTCGCGTGTTGCCGAATGGGGCAATCGAGGCCGGCGCTGATCCCTATGGCTATCGGAACGCGGAAGCCTGGTAGCGACCGCAAACCATCGGCCGAACTGCCTGTTCTCTCCCTCCCGGACCAAGGCGCGTGGGAAACCTGGCTCGACGCCAATCACGACTCTTCTGTCGGCGTTTGGCTTCGATTCGCAAAAAGGGGGAGCACAGAGACTTCGCTTTCCTACCGGGAAGCTGTCGAAGTGGCGCTGTGCTTCGGATGGATTGACGGACAGGCGAAGGGTGAGGGTGACCCCAGCTGGCTCCAAAAGTACACGCCGCGAACCAAAAAGAGCATTTGGTCGAAGATAAACCGGGAACGAGCGCTGGCTCTGGCCAAATGCAGCCGAATGAAGGCCGCCGGACTAAAAGAAATCGAGCGCGCGAAAGCAGATGGCCGTTGGGAAGCGGCCTATGATTCGCCTAGTGCCGCCGTCGTTCCCGAGGATCTGCAAACTGCCCTCAATCGCAAGCCACTAGCCAGCGCCTTCTTCGAAAAACTGGATAGCCGCAACCGACACGCCATCCTCTTCAGGATTCACACAGCGAAGAAACCGGAAACACGTGCACGGCGAATCGAGCAATTCGCCGCGATGCTGGAAAAGAACGAGAAGTTACACCCGTAACGTTGTCACCACTCGGCGTAAGGGGTGCCTTCGAGACTGGTTTTGTCCGACCCGCTCCGGACATCGAAGATGCCGGGTTCCGTTTGATTCACACTCTGCATGGCATCCTCCATGATGGTCTTCCAGGACTGATCCGAGCCGGTCATGGGATCGATAGGAACATTCCGCAAGTAGCCTTCCGAGACAAGATCCTGCAGGGACTGGGGAGCCTTGGCCTTGTCCATGGTGAACTCATCGATTACCGTGCGCATCGTGAACAGGTTGTTCTTGAGCACGGATTCTTTCGATCGAATGATCGACTTCTGGTAAAACGGAACCGCAATGGAAACCAGGATCGTGATAACTGCCATCACGATCATCAGCTCTATCAGCGTGAAACCTGATTTACCAGTCCGAGTACGCGGTGCCATCCTTCGCCTTCTCTGTTGTTTTCGAATAGACGTCAAAAACGTTCTGCCCGCCCCACGATGTGGATGTCGGCTCGTCTTGTGTGCTTCGCTTGCCCCACTCGGTTGACTTGGTAAACGGGTCACGCGGTACGCGGCGCAAGAAACGGATTTTCTTGTCCACTTGTCCTTGGCCTTTTACGCCTTCGACCAAAACTTCCAGGGACTCAGGGTAACCCTCGCTTCCCACCTTTTGCTGATTCCCCAGCTTGCCCATATCTGCCATGTCCTTGTACTTGTCGATGGCGTTCCTGATCTCACGCAAGGCGTAGCGCAGGTCCTTTTCCTTCTCGCGGCGCACTTTGTAGCGGGCCAGCGGCACCGCCATCGTCGTGAGCAGCGACATGATCGTGAAGGCCACGATCAGTTCGATCAGTGTCAGGCCGCGTTGATTCCTCCGCCGTTCCGTCATTGCACGATTATGGTCATCGATGGAGCGGAAACCGGGATCGGCTGCATTTGCGCGTCCTTCACCCCGGCGTCAGTGACAGCGACCGGCGAAGTCCCTCGCCCGATCGACTGGAATGTCAAGTTGAGAATCGCCCCGGTCCCCTTCACCGCGCCCGTGCCCGGAAGACGGTTGAGGGTGACTGTGGCATCCCCGGTATCATTCATGGTGCTTTCGCTGAAGTTGATTTTCTGACCATCAGCCGACATGAGTGGCCCTGGCTGAACACTGGTTAGCCTTAAAACCTTTGGATCGAACTTTAGCTTCACAGGCGCTGCATTGAGCTCGTTCACGTTTTCCAGTACCAACTGCACCTGCACGGGGGTATTGAGTTGGACCGTTGCAGTTGCCGGATTGAAGATCAGGCGCGGTTGGACCGGGCCGACTGGTTTGGCAGGTTCGGTCGCCGGTACGACTGGAGCCGGTTGCGGAGCGGGTGTCTTCGGAGCTGGCGGGGTCGGCGCGGGTGGCTGGGGCCGAGGTGAATAGCTCAGCCTGACGTTGGCGTCGTTACCGGCGGCAATACCTCGCATATTGACTTCGGTATATTCCGGAGCGCGGACCACATGCGGGATCAGCGCGATCAATAGCTCGCCGCGCGATTTTTCGACGTGCTCGCTCCCGAAAAATCGTCCGAGAACCGGTAGTTCGGCTAGCCAAGGGATGCCCGCAATTGTCTTGACGTCCTGCATTTGCAACAAGCCGCCGAGCAGGTTGACTTCGCCTTCGCGAATACGAATATCGTGAACGATCTTCTTTTGACTGATAATTGGCTGCGACACGCCACCGATATCGACGCGTCCGCTGACGTTCGAGATCTCGAGCTCAATATGCATCGTGACGTCTGTGCCGTCATGCACTTTGGGGGTTAGATCCACGTTGACGCCGACGTCGGCAAAGTTGAATTGCGTGCTCACCAGCGGGTTCAAGCCCACGCCTCCACCCACACCCGGCTGAAAACTTCCTGACGCATAGGGGATGCGATCACCGATTTTCAGCGATGCTTTTTGCATCTCGACCGCGCGCACCTGCGGTTGTTGGATGACTCGTGTCGTGCTGTCGCTAAGGATCGCTTTGATGAGGAATCCAGGAACAATGGTAGAGAAGTCGCCCGAACCAATACTGGTAATACCTCGAATCGTGACCGAGCCCGAACCTGATCCCGAGCCGGACCCCGAATCTGATCCCGAACCGGTTCCGGTACCAGACCCCGAACCAGACCCGGTACCGGTCGAGGGAGCGACATTCCCATAAAAGATAGGAAGACTAAGACCGGGAGCTGGAGGAGATCCGGAGACGAGGGTTGCAGCTAGGTCCCGGATTCGCGAACGATTCGCTTCCATGACAATCACGTCAACAACTACTTCTCCCTTGGGCTTGTCGAGGTCGCGGATGAGTTTTTCCGCAAGTGAGATCTGATCGGCAGTGCCGCGCAGCAAGATCGCATATTGCGCGTTGTAGGCGAAGGCACGGCGAATTTCCGTCACCGACCGCACCGTCGTCATAATCTCCTGCAATTCCTGAAAGGTGTTCGCGTTCTTGATGTAAAAGGCCTTAACTACGTAGTCCTCGTAGTCCCGCCGCTTAGTGACGTTGTCGTTCGTTACAAAAATGGTATTAGATGAGAGCGGTTTCCAGTACGACTTGGTCTGAATGGCGATGTAGTCGAGTGCCTCTTCAAGGGTGGTGTTCGACAGGTCGATGGTGAAGTTCGATTTGCCAGGGGGAGCTTGATACTCAGGATCAAAGACCACGTTGATGCCCGCGAGCTTGCCGACGGTCTCGTACAAAACTCGAACCGGCTGGTTATTCATCTTTAGAGTGGACAACTGCGGATTAATTGGCTTCAGTTCGGGTGCCGGCATAATCCGAGCCATCCTTTCCTCAGCTTCTTTTTGGGCGCGCTCTGCGGGAGTTAGACCTCGGTCTTCGGGTTTAGACGCCCCCCGCCCTTGGGGGTTCTTTTCCCGTTCGAGCATGTCCTTCGTCCGCTTGATCTCTTGCTCGGCCATCGGATTCGAGGGATCGATGGCATATGCCTTTTGAAATTCGACGAGCGCTTCTTCTAGTTGTCCGGCGGTGCGAAGCTTTCGACCGGTATCGACTCTTGCCGCCGCCGCTTGGAAGCGAACTCGTTTGGCGGAAAGCTGGTAGGCCGCATCGTTGGGGTCTTCGAGGAGCGCCTTTTCGTAGAAGTCGAGGGCGGTCTCCCATTGTTTCCTGGCCTCGGCCTCTCGGCCCTTTTTGAGGTAATCCTCGCCCTTGCGGGTTTTTGCTTCGAGCGGCGGGATACCTGGCCCTACCGCGAGCATGAATGCCAAAAAAGTGGCTAAAATTCTCAAAACAGACATGTTATTCGGCAAGACACCCTGTGCTAAAATAAACCAACAGGCACGGATACGCACCTGTTCTACGGGTCCGGATGCTACGGCCTATACACTACTGACGCACAACAGCGTCCCTTCGTTGAGTCGAAACTTTGCCACCGAACGATTCTGGGAACCGCATTCTGAGCGACAATCGCCAGGCCGGGCACAACTATCATCTGCTCGAGAAATATGAAGCTGGAATTGCGCTCAGCGGAACTGAAGTGAAAGCCGCCAAGACCGGCAAAGTGCAGCTCAAAGAGAGCTATGCAGACATACAAGGCAACGAAGCCTGGTTGCTCAATGCTCATATCAGCCAGTACTCGCACGGCAATCGCGAGAACCACGAGCCGATGCGAAAGCGAAAGCTGCTTTTACATCGGCAGGAAATCGATAAACTCCAGAGCAAGGTCAAAGAAAAAGGACTGGCGCTCGTCCCCACCAAGCTTTACCTGAAAAACGGCAAGATCAAATGTGAAATCGCGGTTGCCCGCGGCAAAAAGCTACATGACAAACGTCAGGCCGAGCGTGAGCGTGAGGCCAACGAAGAGGCGCGTAAAGAACTGAATCGGCGCAGGGATTACTGATCATGATTGAAATCAAAGTGCAAGAAGGCCCGCTTGCGGCTATCGAAGCTGATGTTCTCGTGGTTCTCGGGTTTGAAGACGAAGCCTCCACTGCCGTCAACACCCCCACTGGCGGGTGGGCGTCGGAGTTGTACGGCTCGGGTGAGTTCACCGGCAAGCCCTGCGAACTGGCTCTGCTTCATCGACCCGTTGGACTAAAGGTGAAGCGTCTGGTGCTGGCCGGAGCTGGGAAGCGGGACCGCTTCAATTCCAACGAGATGCGCAAAGCGGTGGCGACAGCCATCCGATCCTTGAAAAACAGATCCTTGCGCCGGATTCATCTCTGGCTCGAGCAGCCGGAATTTGCACAGGCTGCCATCGAAGGCGTCATTCTTGGCGATTTCGAACCGGACCAGCTCAAAACGGATCCCAAGAAGGGTGACAAGAGAGTTGCGTCATTCACGCTGGTCGTAGATAAGGATGCGGCGAAGCTTGACGACGCCGTTAAGCGAGGACGAATTGTGGCTGAAGCCCAGAACTTCAGTCGTGAGTTGAAGAATGAGCCTGCAAACCTCCTGACGCCGCTCGCTCTGGCTGCCCAAGCCGAGAAAATGGCTTCCGAGTTTGGATTGGAGTGCGAGGTCCTCGACGAAGGTCGTATGCGACAGCTTGGAATGGGCGCGCTCCTGGGAGTGGCTCAAGGAAGTGAAAATCCGCCCGCGCTGATCGTGTTGCGATACATCCCCCAGAATGCGGGTACGCAGGACCATCTCGGACTCATCGGGAAGGGTGTCACCTTCGACACCGGTGGTATCTCCATCAAGCCGGCTGACGGTATGGAGAAGATGAAGTACGACATGGGCGGAGGAGCGGCGGTGCTCGGCGCGATGCGCGCCATTGCCCAGTTGAAGCCTCCAATTCGAATCACTGCTCTCGTGCCAACCGTTGAAAATATGATCAGCGGAAATGCGCAGCGACCGGGAGATATCGTCAAGTCTTTGGCCGGGAAGACCGTGGAAGTTTTGAATACGGACGCCGAGGGCCGCCTGATTTTAATCGATGCAATCACCTACGCGATTCGGCTCGGGTGTACTCATCTGATAGATGCTGCCACCCTGACCGGCGCGATTGTGGTGGCGCTCGGTCATATTCACATTGGGGCATTCACGAACAACGAAGATTTCCTGAAGCGAGTGATCGCCGCCGGCAAATCCGGTGGCGAGCGCATGTGGCACATGCCTCTCGATGACGACTACAAAGATTACCTAAAAAGCTCATTCGCGGACTTGCCAAACATCGGCGGTCGTTGGGGTGGCGCGATTACGGCAGCCAAATTTTTGGAGGAGTTCGTGGAAGGCAAGCCCTGGGTGCATCTCGACGTGGCGGGGACAGCCTGGCTCGACGAAGGCAAGCCTTATCTCGCCAAGGGGCCGTCCGGCGTACCCATGCAGACCTTCGTGAATCTGGCGATGAATTGGGTGGCGTAGAAAATCTCAAGATGCGACCGGCACCGCCGATGGCCTGGGCGCGTACTTCGGCCGCACAAGGAATAAGTATCCGGCAATGCCCATCGCGAGTATCAGCAGGACTGCCTGCATCGGAGCTTCATAGCCACCAGTCAAGGCAATCAGACGACCGGTGACGACCGGAGCGGCGATACCTGACAGGTTCGAGGCAAAATTTTGAACGCCAGCGATCCGGCCGATCGCTGCACCTGGCATCAAGCTTTGTGTGAGCGCCCAGTAATTCGCCGTGGCCAGGCCAAGACCTGCCAGCGAGATGATCGCAAACGCGAGAGCGATGTTGCGCGACCCGCTCATCACCCCGATCACTTCCGTTGATGCAACAGCTAACCCTGCCACTGTGAATCCCTTGCGAACCTTGACCGCGCCCCAGCCGTGAGCGATAAGGCGATCGCCGGCTGCCCCCGCCAGAATCGCAACAATCGCCATTCCGAAGAAGCTGAAAAAGGTGAACGTTCCCATCTCGGTTTCAGTGAGGTGCCATTGTTCGATGAAATAGGCAGGGAGCCACGTCATGCAAAAGTAATTGAAGTAATTGTAGGCGAAGGTGCCAATGAGGATCCCATAAATTGCGGGTGTCTTGAAGACCGCACCGAAAGACACCGCCGGCCCCGATGTTTTCTTGGCCGCTTCGGCCTCAATTTGTCGATCATCATCCTTTGCGAGTAACATCCACGGCAGAAGCCACACAAGACAACCGACGCCGAGGATGACAAACATCTCCCGCCATCCATAGATGTCGATCAAGCGCGCTGCGGCGAAGGCTCCGATGGCAGGTCCCAGCTTGGCCCCTGCAAAGAACAAGCCGATCGCCAATCCCCGTTGCTTCTCGTCAACGTTGAGCCGGATCCAGCGCAAGCTCCCGGGTGTGATGATGGCTTCGCCCACCCCCAGCAATATCCGAAAGACGAACAGTTGCCACAAACTCGACGCCCAACCTGTACCTGCTGAGACCAGGCTCCACATCAGGAAACTGATGGCGAAAGGATATTTCACGCCATAACGGTCGGCAAGCGCCCCGATGGGTACTTGAAGCAAGGCGTAACTCCAAAAGAAGGCGGAACTCAGATCCCCGCGCTGGGCGTTCGTCAGATGAAAGTAATTGATGAACTCTTTCGACGCTATTGCGATCGCAAGGTTCGTCCGATCAACGTAGGCAATTACGTTAGCCAGACAAAGAAGGGCGACAACGATCCACTTGTTCAACCATCGATAACCTACCATGGCGCGCGACAATGGTTGCACTATGCGGCAGAACATCTCTTCCGGGACACCTTGGGAGCCTAAGGTGGGATATTCGCGGGCGGTTCGGATTGGAGCGCATGTCCATGTTTCGGGTACGACGGCGACGGATGAGTCGGGAGGTGTTGTCGGTATTGACGACCCATATCTTCAGGCAAGGCAGTCTCTGCGAAACATTGAGGTTGCCCTTTCGCAAGCCGGCGCATCGATCGCGGATGTCGTCCGAACCCGTATCTATGTCGTGAATATCGACCATTGGCCTGAGATTGGGCGCGCGCATGGAGAGGTGTTCGGCGATGTGCGCCCGGCATCTTCGATGATCGAAGTGCGCCGGCTCATTTCTCCGGAAATGCTCGTGGAGATCGAGGCCGATGCCTTTATAAATCACTAATACTCTGGACATTCTCGGGTCCATAGGTAAAATAGATGCCGTTGTACATTGACTGCTTCAATGGAGAGGCGTAAATGCAACTGCGGGTGCTCGCGTTTGTTCTGGCTGGCGGGAAGGGAACCCGCCTTTATCCGCTCACGAAGGAACGAGCGAAGCCGGCAGTCCCATTCGGCGGTAGATACCGGATCGTCGATTTTGTGCTTAGCAACCTGATAAATTCCGGCATCTACTCGATCTATGTTTTGATCCAGTTCAAGAGCCAGTCGCTTTTGCAGCATCTCCGCGACGGATGGGAATCTAACAGTTTGTTGAAGAGCCATTTCATTATCCCCGTCCCGGCGCAGATGCGTTCGGCGGAGGAGACCTGGTATCGCGGAACGGCCGACGCGATTTATCAAAACATCAACCTCATAGAACAAGCCGACCCGCACGTCGTGGTCATCTTTGGTGCGGATCACATCTACCGAATGAATATTCGTGCGATGATTGACTTTCACCAGCAGAAGCGAGCCGAAGTAAGTGTCGCCGCGATTCCTGTGGAGAAGGAATTTGCGAGCGAGTTCGGCGTCATTGAGACGACCGGGGACGGTACGATTGTCGGCTTTCATGAAAAACGGGCCGATGCTCCCACAATGCCAGGGGACTCGGAACGGGTGTACGCGTCGATGGGGAATTACGTCTTCAGCACGCAGACCCTTCTTCGAGAGCTGTATGCGGACGCCGCAAACGAGGCAAGCGCCCACGACTTCGGTCGGGACATTCTTCCCAATCTGATTGGGCGCACCCCCATGTACGCCTACGATTTCCAAACCAACGAGATTGAGGGCGATCCTCCCGGACACCCCGTCTACTGGCGTGATGTGGGAACGATTGACGCGTATTACGACGCGAGCATGGACCTTCGGCAGGTATCGCCCGTACTAAATCTCTACAACCGGCAATGGCCGCTACGAACTGCGGGCTACTCCGACCCGCCAGCGAAGTTTACGTTTGATGAAGAGGGACGCCGCGGACAGGCGATCGATTCCATCGTTTCGGGCGGCAGTATTTTGTCTGGCGGTATCGTGAAGCGATCGGTTCTCGGGCGAGGGGTACGTGTCCACACCGGCGCTTTGGTCGAGGATTCCATCATCTTCGATAACTGCGATATCGGCCGGCGCTCAAGAATCCGGCGAGCCATTCTCGATAAGAACGTCCGGGTTCCGGAAGATGCCAGAATCGGTTACGATCTCGCGAGAGACTCTCAGTACCACCACGTGACGGCAAGCGGCATCGTGGTCGTCGAGGGACATCGCAGCATGGTCGAAGTTAGCGCCATCCAGACTTAGACGATTTTCACCTTTCGAGGAAACTGGCCGTTATCTTCAAGAAACGTCTTTTTCCTCTTTAGATCGGCTGCGGCCGGCTGAACAACACCCTCGGCGTCCGTGACACGGGAAACCAGCGTATGGTCTCCCGCTGTTGCGCCGTCCCATTTGTAAGTGAACAGCTTCCAGGAGTACTTTGTATTCGTGGGATCGAATGTTGCAGGCTGCCACGCGCCACCGTCTACCTGAACCTCGACCGACTTGAGAGGGGTACCATCATTCAGGACGAAGCCAAGCACCTGGTGCGATGTGCCTGTCTTTCGGACTCGCGCAATCACCGACTTCAACCGCATGCGGGTCACCTCAGTCTCCACCCACTGGACTTGCGGATCGCCTTCTTCTCCGCTGCCCCCTTCTCCGCGTAGCGAGCGATACCAGCGCGCTTGATAATTACCGAGATATCGGTCTTCTTGGAGACGAACTTCAACCAACCATTTGACGTTTGCCACTCCGTACCACCCCGGCACGATCAGACGCACGGGAGAACCTTGCTCTCGGGTCAGAGGCTCACCGTTTAAAGCATACGCAATTAACGGTTCCGGCTTCATCGCATTTTCGAGCGTCATACTTCGCCCGAACTGCTGGTCCAGCTTGAATGTCTGTTGACGGAAAACGATATCCTGGGCCCCGTGATCGGCTCCAAAAAAGACAACTTCCCGGGCGTGCGACTGCACCCCGGATTCTTTCAGCACACTGTTTAACCGGACGCCGGTCCAACGACCGTTCGATGACAGCCCTTGCACGGAACGAGGGCTATTGCCGGAGCACTCGTATCCGGCCATGATTTCCGTGGCTCGCATTTTACGAAGCTCGGCCAAGGTAATCTCCTTTGGCTGCTTTACGGCTCCGGTGATTTTCAACCGATACGTGGCTGGATCAACCTCGGGACGGCCGAAGTGCTGAACGGAGAAGAATTGGTCTTTCGGCGTGATGAGCCCGTCGATCTTTCGAATATCGAGAATCCTGGCGCCCGTGGTGGGGTTGCTTGTACTGAAGCTTGCAGGAATGTCGGTGAATTGTACGTCTGTTTCGCCTTGCGCGAGGGCGGGTATAGCCCATTCCGGTACGGAGGCGAGCAAACTGGTTACGGCGAGACCTCTCCTTAAGGTTTCCCGGCGAGTAATTGGTTGCATCAAAGTCTGCCTCCTGTATATGATCCGTGTCCGTCCGCCGGAGTGTTACAACGGCGTCTCATTCTGACTGATCATACAATGAGGGAAGAAATCTGTGCTGTCGCATCAAGCGGCAGAAACTGAATCAACGAACTCCACTCGGGGTTTCAGCACGCCCTTTCCGAAACTCAAAAACAGGAAGGAAGCCGCAAAGCAGAGGGTACCTGAGATCCAGAATGCGGTCTGATAATCCCCCAACTGTGTGCGAATCACACCGGCGCTGATTGCTGCCAGCGAGGCACCTAACTGATGTGCGGCCCCAATCCATCCATAAACGACGCCCGTGTTCTCCCGGCCGAAACAATCGGAAGTCAGCCGGAGCGTCGGCGGGACAGTAGCAATCCAATCGAGGCCATAAAAAATCGCGAACCACGCCAGAGCGTTTCCGCCCTTTGCAAGTGTCAACGGAAGAAACAAGAGTGACAAACCGCGAAGTCCATAGTAGGTGAACAGCAGATAACGGCTTGCGAAACGGTCAGTGAGCCATCCCGAAGCGGTGGTTCCCAGAATGTCGAAGATCCCCATCACTGCAAGCAAACCCGCCGCCCTCACCTCTGGGATTCCGTAGTCGTGGCAGGCTGGAATGAGGTGCGTTCCGATCAGCCCGTTCGTGCTCGCGCCGCATACAAAAAAGCTACCCGCCAAAAGCCAGAATGCGGGTTGTTTCGAGGCCCACCGGAGCGCCTGCAACGGAGGAAGGGGGCGTTGTGACGGCGCTATGCTCGCCGGGTGCCATCCATAGGGTCGCAGCCCCACGTCTACCGGATAGTCGCGCATTAGCAGCGCTACCAAGACAAACACAATCAAGGCAGCAAATGCGACCAGCAGCGCACCCGCGCGCCATCCGAAACGCTGAATCAGTTGCGCGAGAAGGGGCAGGAACAATAGTTGGCCGGTGGCGTTCGCGGCCGACAAAGCACCGGTGACTACACCTCGCCGTTCCTCAAACCATCGATTTGCAACAATTGCCGCGAGCACCATCGCCGTGAAGCCGGTCCCCGAACCGACGAGTACACCCCACAACAGCGTCAAGTGCCACTGCGAGGTCATTTGCGTTGAGAGCGCGACGGATGCCGCAAGCAACAGGAGCGCGCTCGCAACCATGCGGCGCAGCCCCCAGCGGTCGATCAACGCGGCTGCGAAAGGGCCAATCAGTCCGAACAGGGCAATGTTGATTGCGATAGCCGCGGAGATGGCCGTCCGTGTCCACCCGAACTCGGTCTCGAGCGGAACCATCAGGACACTCGGTGTGGCACGGACTCCTGCAGTGATCAGGAGAACTACAAACGTCACACTCGCTACGATCCACGCGTAATGAACACAAGGTGGCCGCGAAACGCCGAGCATGATAAAGAGTATAGCACGATGCGTGTATATACACGGATCCTGTGTTCTGGCCGCTGTGTCAGTATAGGAGGTGATGAAGAAAACGACTGCGAACGAACCTTGGCGCGATCCCGCCATCGGTCCGTGCGCGTGCTCGCAGTTGCGACGCACGTCGCGGGCGGTCTCTGCGCTTTATGACGACTTTCTTTCCCCGGCGGACTTGACTGTCACTCAATATGCTTTATTGGTGAGCATCGCTCGCTCCGGCGCAATCCAACGAACGCAGCTATCCGGCGAGCTCGGTATGGAGCGCACAACACTCACCCGAAATCTTCGACCCCTCGAACGAGAGGGATGGGTAGCGGAGAGGGCTGGGGTTGACCGGCGCGAGCATATGTTGTATCTCACCGCTTCCGGCCGCAGGCGCCTGGAGAAGGGATTTACCTGTTGGACGAATGCTCAACAGGCTTTCCTACAACAGTTCGGTTCGGAACGTATGGACGAACTGCGCACTTTGCTTTTGGCAGCTGCAAACGTTTCCAGATCCACGACGCGGCCAGTGGATCATGCAAAAAAATCCTAGCGGCATATGATTCGCACAGAAGGCCTAATCGTCCGCCTAGAAAACGGTGAGAGGGTGGAAGAGCTCTTGTCGATCCGTTGCGTCAACGAACGCGCTTTCGGCGGCAAGGAGGAAGCTGACTTGGTCGACAGACTGCGTTTCGACGGAGATGCCCTGCTTTCCATGGTTGCCGAGTTGAAGGATCAAATCGTCGGGCACATTCTGTTCAGCCGAATGTGGATTGACACGGACGCTGCGAGTATTTCCGCAGTAGCGCTTGCTCCGGTGGCAGTCCTCCCTGAACATCAGAAGAACGGCATTGGTGCACATTTAATCCGCCGCGGTCTGGATCTGTTACGCGACCGCGGTGAGGAGATCGTGATCGTCGTCGGGCATCCAACCTACTATCCGCGATTCGGTTTTTCTACCGCCAAAGTAAGGTCTCTCGAAAATCCCTTTCCTGCCGAAGCATTTATGGCAATGGAACTCAGTCCCGGTGCTCTCGATAGTGTTCGTGGCAAGGTGAGGTATCCTCCCGTGTTCGGTCTGTGAAGTCGTCCTGGACCGAATTGTTGGGATATCATCAACCAAACAGATGTCCGTGAATGCAAGGGCGGCAGTAGCCGCATGTTTGAGCGTTTTGCCTTTGCTTGCGCAAGCGCCAGCCGAAGATGCTCTTCTTCGGTGGATGGACAAAATTGCTCAAGAGCAACTGCAGGCTCGAGAGAGCACCATCTCTGCGATTCGCACGGTTGCCGAGGCGGAGCGGCGCAAACAAGTCGTGCGTCAAAAGATTCTCGATTCGCTGGGAGGCTTGCCCGACTACTCCGGGCCCCTCAACGCGAGAATCACCGGTCAGATTCAGGCGGATGGCTATGTCATAGAGAAAGTGATTTACGAAAGTCTGCCTGGCTATTATGTCACTGCCAATCTGTACCGGCCCAACCGGCCGGGACGTTATCCTGGGGTTCTTTTGCAGGCAGGCCACACCCAGGAGGGCAAGGCCGAGCCACAACTCCTCGCAGCCAATCTGGCGCTGAAAGGTTTTGTATCGCTGGCCTTTGACCCGGCAGGCCAAGGCGAGAGAGAACAGACGTACGATCCCCAACTGAAGGCGCCTGCAGCGGGCTGGTCTGTCAACGAGCATATTCACGCGGGAGCGCAAGCCAGCTTGATAGGCGAGGGCATCGGCCGATACTTCATCTGGGACGCGAAACGATCGATCGATTACTTGGCTAACCGGCCCGAGGTAGATCCGGCACGGCTTGGGGCTGCCGGTTGTTCGGGCGGGGGGGCGCTGACGACCTTTATTGGAGCCTTGGATTCGCGGCTGAAAGCCGTGATCCCAGCCTGCTTTCCCAATTCTTATCGGTTATTGTTTTCCGGATCCAATCCACACTCGGAAATGACGCTTCCACAGCACCTCTCCATAGGATTGGATACCGCCGATTTCGTAGAGTTATCGGCTCCGACTCCTTGGTTGTTGCAAGCGACTGAGGAGGATTATTTCACTCCGCCCGGAGCCAAGCTTGTATACGAGGAAACTCGACGCTGGTACCGCTTGTATGGCGCCGAGGAAAAGATCGCGTTGTTCGTCGGGCCCGGCCCACACGGCACGCCGCTTGTCAGCCGGGAAGCTCTATATCAATGGCTGATTCGCTGGCTCAACGATGGCCGTGGCGATTTTCATGAGCAGCCTGTGAAGTCCTATACCAACTACGAGTTGCTGGTCACAAAAACGGGACGTGTTGATGATGAGCCGGGTAGCCGAAAACTCCATCAACTTATACTCGACAGGCTTGAGGCAAAGAGAAGGCCGGGGCCAACCACCGAGCTATTGACGGAGTTGCGACGCTGGAAGATTTTTACAGATGGATCTGCTCCTGCAGTCAAAGTGCTGGAAGAATCCAAGGGCGAAGGATTCCAAAACCAACGGATTCAATTTGCGAGTGAGCCTGGAATTGAAATCGACGCGAGGCTTTACGTTCCATCGGCAGCGGGGAAAAAGCCGGCTGTTCTCCTGCTGGCCGGCCAACTTTTTGATCAGTTGGCGGAAAGAATCGCAAAATTGGGAAGAGTCGTCCTCAAACTAGAGCCACGGCATTCCGTGGCCTTCGACACCCGCCGTCCCTACGTTGGCGATTGGCTGGCCAACACGCGAGCTGATCAGATCGGCGTGAGCCTCGCGGCGGCGCGGGCGCGCGATATTTTGCGCGGTGTCGATCTCCTATCAACGCGAAGCGACGTAGATGTCAACTCCATTCGTGCTGCCGGCCAAGGCGTAAAAGGTATCTGGTTGCTGATGGCGGCGGCAACCGATAAGAGGATCGGAAAAGTATGGTTGGATAAGACCCCATACAGTTTGCTAGACGCACTGCACAACACGCTGAATACGAGTTTGTCTGACGCGGTGATTCCAAGTTTTGCGCTGCACTGGGATCTGGAGGATCTGACCAAAGCTATGGGCGATCGCGTTGTGATGTGGACGGATCCGACGAACTGGATGGGCAGGGTAGTGTCGGTCGGTCCTCGCTATAAGAATCGTTGGGTTCTAGGCGATCTCACCGAGATGAGCGAGACGCAGAATAACCAATATCTCGACCAACTGATTCGATGACTGCACGCGCGACCTGACGACTGCGTCTATCGCGCGTACTCGGCAATTGTCGAAATGCCCGCCACCGCTTTTGCGAAGAAACGCTGACGGATCTCACGGTAGACGGGATCCGCGAAGAAGCGCTCTTTGGCAGCTTGATCCCGAAACTGAAGCATGAAGACACGATTGATGTCATGGTTCACCTCCTTCTTCAGTGTTCGAGCGACTTCAAAGTCGTATCGAAACTCTCCGCCGACAGCTTCGAGCAAGGGAGCAATTTCTTTACGATACTGCGCATACTGTTCCTGATCGGTAACGAACAAACCAATGGCGATTTCAAAAGGCATAAGCGTTTCGCGATTTCTTGACTGACGTGCCGCTGGCCGTAGGAGGATCCGAAGGTTCCTCGGCCAGCAGCGACTTCGACTCAAATTTACCACTTGCCCGCGTGCGCACCCCCGTCTACATGAAGTACCTTCCCCGTGACAAACGGAGCGCGAATCAAAAACAGAACGGCATCGAGAATTTCTTCTACGGTGCCAAGGCGCGGAATCGGGTGCAGCCGCTTCAGGAATTCGTGATCTTCCGGGTTGTGCATGGGCGTGTCGATGATCCCCGGCGCAACCGCGTTCACCCGGATCCCCGCTGTGGCATACTCGATCGCCAGCCCCCGCGTAGCTGCGTTGATTCCTCCTTTGGTCAGACTGGTCAACGCGGCCGTAACGCCGGCTACGGGTTGTTGGGCTAATGTCGTGCTGATTGTGATGATGTGCCCGGCTCCTTTCTTCAGCATGTGCCGGGCGGCCGCTTGCGACATGTAGAAGAACCCGGCGAGATTGGTGGCGACAACACGACTGAAGTCCTCAGGAGCATAGTCAGTGAAGGGCTTAGGAACAAAAATACCGGCATTGTTGATGAGTACGTCGACAGTGCCGAACCGCTGCTCTGCCGCGCCGATCATGGTGCGGGCCGTAGAAGGATCCCCGACGTCCCCATCCACCAACAACAGATTTTCTGTGGGCGTCAATGTTCCCGCGAGTGTCAACCTGCGTGAATTTGCGACCACGTTGAAGCCTTCGCGGAGCAATCCATTGGTCAAGGCGAATCCAATTCCACTCGATGCTCCAGTAATCAATGCCGTTTGCTTGGGCGTGCTGTTCATGGCTACTGAGATGGAATCTCGGAAGTCGCGATTCGTCATTCTGCCTCGCAACCGGCAGAATCGGGTTACCATCTGGTAAGGCGTTTTGGATGGTCAAAAGACGCAAGAGTACCGTATCTCCGCCAGACTGCCCTCTCAAGCAATGTATCGGTCTCCTTGCAGGTGCGTGGACTGCAAACGTCATCTGGTACCTTCGTTCGGGCGAACGCTGTTTCACGGAGCTTCAACACGATTTGCACGGGATCTCTGCCAAGGTGCTCACGAACCGTCTCCGCAAACTGGGACGAGAAGGCGTAGTCGCGCGGTTCACCAGAGCGACATCCCCGCCAACGGTTTGGTACGCGCTGACGCCACTCGGGCAAGAGCTATGCGAGAGCCTTGTCAAAGTGGTTGATATAGGACAGCGGCTGAAGCAAAGTCGCGCTGCCGCGGCGTCGTCATCTGCCTGAGTCCATGTTCCGCGACATTCGGCGTATCCTCCGCGAGTAAGACTGTAATATGCGAAGCACCCCATTGCGTTATACAGCCATCTTGCGGTCTACAATCCGGTGCTCCATTCAGCGAGAGAGCGCCGTGACAATAGCAATCAAACGCGCATCGTTCCAGTCATCGCGCGGTTCTGCCGCTGCGCGCGCAAAAGTCCACAAACCGAACACGGTCGTAATCGAGACCGAGAAGGTCCGCGATGCGACGAACTGTCCCGACTGGATCCGAGATAAGTCTCAGTTCGCAATTAAACAAATGCTGGGCTGCGTCATAAGCGGGATCTCCGACAAAGGGCTTGGGATCAATAACGAGCCACGGCTCTCGCTGGGATTGAAGGACATTCGCCGCGTGGAGATCGGTAGCGAGCAGCACTTCATCCGACGGTTTGTGGGACAACTCCCGAAAAAGATTCAAACCGTCCTGGACCAGCCCCTTGTCCGGCCAGAGGTCAACGTCGGCAAGCGTCCCGTCAGTCCAATGCCGCATCAGAATGGACAAAGACCGGAAGGCTTGCGGCGACGTCGGTCGCCGCCACAATCGGCGTAATAAGTTGGATCAAATCCTGCTCCGTCTCTGGCAGAGCACGCAGGCTCGTGCCTGGTTCGCAGCGCTCCATCAGCATGGCGCCGAGATTGCTGTCAAAATCCAGCAACCGTACCGTGGGCGATCCATTCCAGAAACGCAAACCCTGCGCTTCGTGTTCTCCTTCCATGTGAGGCATTCCAAGTTTCAGAACTGCTGACGTCCTGTCTGCCCGTATCACCGGAGCGACCCACGAGCAACTCACCTCGGGACCGTCAAAAGGATCGAGCAGCGTAAGGGACCAGCGCTTCGCAATCCTGCTCAATGCGTCGGGTAGAGACGTGAGCCAGGCCATTCTTTCTGGTGTCTTGCGGCAGTTGGCCGCGAGCTGCTTCGGAATGCACAAGTGCATGTTTCATTGTGGCTACTCACGTTTACGCGGGTTACGTAACCTCTCGTAGCCCGCAAAGTCGAGCTGAATCGACAAGTGCTTACGCGGCCATCGAGTGGGGAAGCAGGACTTCCCGAATCCAAGCACAGGTGAATTTCATGAAGACTTCAAAATTGTTCAGCGCTGCGAGTATTATCTTGCTGGCGGCAGGACCGGTCCTTCCGCCTGGCCGGGCACAGAGTGACATTTCCGGTCTCAGTCTGGGCCACTTGCTCGATGGGAAGCGCCTCTTTGAACAGGAAACGTTTGGAGGCAATGGCCGCACGTGTTTGACCTGCCACAGCCGGGATACGGGGACAGTCTCCCCGGAAGACGCCCAGCGTAGGTTTGCGCGCAATCCCCGTGACCCTCTCTTTCTGCATGACGGAAGCGATGACGGGAAGGGAAATGGAGTCACGCGAATGCTGTCCGAAGCAACCTTTTTGGTCGAGATCCCGCTGCCCCCCAACGTGAGCCTCGCAGATGATCTAAAGGCTCGTTCCGTAATTCTCAGGCGCGGAGCCCCCACGACACTGAACACGCCCGCGCTCGATCCTGTTCTCATGCTTGACGGACGTGATCCCAATCTGGTCGTTCAGGCTGCTGGGGCCATCCGCGGTCACTATCAGAACACGAGGCAGCCGCGCCAGGAAGAACTCCAACGTATCGCGGAATTTCAAAAGACCCCTGGATTCTTCAGTTCCCTGTCACTGCTGATCTATGCCTATGGCGGACCGGCGCCCCGGTTGCCGCGGGGCCGTACAGAATCCGAGAAACGTGGCCAGCGCTTTTTCGAAGACTCCCCATTTGCCCCCGGAAAAAAGGAAGGCGTGTGTGCCCTGTGTCACGGAGGGCCTATGCTGAATACGACGAATCAGTTCGTACCGTTCCAGCCGCCTGGCGCCCGCTTCTCGAATGTGGCGATATCGGAGTTTAATACCGCGGCCAACCGCGTTCGAGATTTCATTTTCCGGAATCCTGATGGAACCACCACGATCGTGAGCAGCCCCGATCCCGGGCGCGCCCTGATCACCGGGAGGCCCGAACCTGGAAACTTCGACAACCTGAATGCCTTTAAGATTCCAACTTTGTGGGGAATACGCCACACAGCGCCCTATTTCCATGACAACTCTGCTAAGACTCTCGAGCAGGTGTCGGATCACTATCAGCGGTTTCTCAAAATTGTAGGAAGCCCTGTCATTCTCACGGACCAGGACAAAGACGACATGGTGGCGTATATGAAACTACTCGACTGAGTTCAAGGGGCGAGGCTACGATCCGGCCTCGCTACACACTGTGTCAAGCACCGCTCGGAGCAGTAACGTGAGGATTGTGTGCCAAGATCTTTGTTGGAGGAGCTATGCCCAACACGCGCCGAGTGCAAATATCTCACCCACATGGTCCGTTGGAGATTTTGGAACAGAACATTCCAGAGCCGGGTCCTCGAATGGTACGGATCAAAGTTCAGGCCTGCGGAATTTGTCACAGCGACATCATCACTGTCGACGGCATCTTACCCGGGATTCAGTATCCGCGAGTTCCAGGCCACGAGGTTGTGGGAGTGATCGATGCAATTGGGCCGGATGTCGCCCGATGGCAAGTGGGTCAACGCGTTGGAGTAGGGTGGCACGGAGGAAACTGTGGTTACTGTGATGCGTGCCGTCGCGGTAACTTGTTTGCCTGTGAGACGGAAACCCGGATAACCGGCATCACTTACGATGGCGGATATGCCGACTTCATGATCGCTCGGGCAGAATCCCTCGCAGCCGTACCCGAGGGGTTGTCCGCCGCGGACGCCGCGCCCCTGATGTGTGCTGGAGTGACCACATTCAACTGTCTGAGAAACAGCGGAGCGCGCCCTGGCGATGTGGTCGCCATACTCGGGTTAGGAGGGCTTGGGCACTTAGGTGTGCAGTTTGCCGCGAAAATGGGCTGCAAGACCATCGGCATCGCCCGAGGTCAGGATAAAGGATCGCTTGCGCGAGAACTTGGAGCGGCTCACTATATTGACTCGGAGGCGGGCGACCCCGCGGCAGAACTCAAGAAATTGGGTGGAGCGAACGTCATTCTCGCTACTGTTACCAACGCCGATGCCATGAAAGCTGTGCTTCCCGGTCTGGCGGCGAATGGAACGTTGATGATAATCGGGGCCGTTCCGTCTCTCGAAGTACCTAGCTTTCAACTTCTCTCAAACCGCCAGTCCGTCAAAGGGTGGTACTCCGGCACTTCAATTGATTCTCAAGATACTCTTTCGTTCTCGGTGCTCACAGGAGTTCGCTCCATGAATGAGATTTTCCCGATCGAACAGGTGAAACAAGGATATGAGCGCATGTTGAGTGGCAAGGCGCGATTTCGGGTTGTCCTCACGACCGGGAACTAACAACAGCTTTCGTCGTTCCTGCGAAAGGCGGCGATACGATATGCGGATAGAACCATGACTTATGCGAAATGTTGGCGCATAGTTGTTCTCCTCTCCGCAGTGGCATGCGCAGCCGAGCCTCTTCGATTGCACCCCGACAATCCTCACTATTTTCTGTTTCGTGGGAAGCCGGCGGTGTTGATCACCTCCGGCGAGCATTACGGTGCGGTACTCAACCGCCGTTTTGATTTCCGCAAATATCTCGACACATTGGCGGCGGACAACCTGAATCTAACGCGTGTGTTTACGGGAATGTATCGTGAGGTTCCCGGCGAGTCGTTTGATATCGCGCGTAACACGCTCGCCCCGGAAGAGGCCGACTTTGTTCAACCGTTTCGCCGTACCAAGCCCCAGAAATACGATCTATCGCAGTGGAATGACGAATACTTCCGTCGCTGGCGCAATTTCGTTTCCTATGCTGGACAGCGCGAGATCATCGTTGAGGTAACTCTCTTCACGACCTACTACAACGAGAAACACTGGAGCATGAGTCCCATCAATGCCGCCAACAACGTACAAGGTGTCGGCAAGGTGAAGAGTGATGAAGTGCTTACGCTGAAAGAACCGGCGCTCGTTGAGGTACAGGAGCGATTTGTGCGGAAGCTTGTAACAGAGTTGAAGGACTTCGATAACGTGTACTACGAGATCTGCAATGAGCCTTACTTCCATGGCGTCACGGAGGAGTGGCAGCGTCGGATCGCACGAGCAATTACGGATGCCGAAGCGCAGTGGCCCCTGCGGCACCTGATCTCGCGCAACATTGCAAATGGTGCGATTGAGGTGCGTGATCCTGATCCCGCAATCTCAATCTTCAACTTCCATTACGCTCGGCCACCGCGAACCATTGCGATGAACTATGGACACAACAAACCGATCGGCATGAATGAAACGGGCTTCGATGGCACCGCCGATGCGCCATACCGGATACAAGCTTGGGACTTCCTGCTTGCCGGAGGCGCGCTGTACAACAATCTCGATTATTCATTCACGATTGGTCATGAAAACGGGACCTTCGCCTATCCTGGTACGCAGCCAGGTGGCGGCAACGTGCGCCTCAGACGGCAGCTCAAAACACTGAGGCAGTTCATGAATGCTTTGCCGTTCATCATCATGAAACCTGATGAGAAGTTGCTGAAGACCGACGCATCGGCCGATGTCTCAGTAAGGGCGTTATCGGATGGAAGCAGCGTATGGGCAGTGTACATTCACGGAGGTAAAGTCCTTCCCGGCTACAGTCCGCAGTACGCCGTCTATTCAAAGCGGCGTACCGCGACACTGCAGTTTGAACTGCCTGCCGGAAAATACGAAGTCCAGTGGTGGCACCCGCGGACAGGTGCCACCGGAAATTCGGAACAGTTCCGCCACAGCGGTGGCAGCGGCACGCTGCAATCGCCCGAATACCAGGAAGACGTCGCAGCACTCATTCGAAAGCGCTGATTGTCCGTTACGCCTTTCGGCGTCGCGCGATCAACATCCCAATAAATCCGAGACCCAATAAGGCAAGGCTGCCGGGTTCTGGAACGGGCTGAACGCTTATGTCCGTCACGTAAAGTCCCGATCCGATTTGCCCAACCAGATTGGCTGCTCCGCTGTTCAGGTTGATTGTATAGAGCCCGGCAATGTTCGAAGGAGCCCCCGGTTGAATAAAAGAGGCATAAGCGGCCCCGGAAATCCCGGATATATCGAACCCAACATCGTTGGTTATTCCCACACCGAGCGGTCCAGTGGCGGAGAGCACCCCATTGTTAGGAGGGTTCTGCACCAGCAGTTGTCCCGACACCGAATCGATGTCGTACAACGTTGTCGTTGTTGCCCCAGCGAAGTTGTTGGTGTAAGCTGCGGCCACAACGTTCCCCGCTGGATTCAAATTCAAATCCATCGCCGTAAGTGTTCCGTCGTTGGGATTTAATCTCAGGTTCTGCTCGGCATCGCTGACAACCCGAAGCCGATCTACGGTTGGGTTGAAGTCAACGCCAAAATTGCTGCCACTCAATGTAAATGCCCCGGGCGCACCCACTTGTATCGCTGCTGCGGTCATGGTGTTGAGCGTGTAGAGGCGATTGGACGATCCCAACCCATACAACTCGCCGGTGGCGGGTCGAAAGTCGATGCCGTACAGTGTTTCTCCGCCGACCAACCCTGAGACCATACCGACAATTCCCACAGTTCCGGGTGTAGCGCTATCGAAACGAATGAGTTGAGACTGAGCAGTAATTCCGAAAATCGTTTCTCCTATTGCTGACGGAACTAAACACAACAGTAGACAAAAGGCCGAACTGATACCAGCTCTCATACAGAGTTTCACTATTACTCCTTCCCTTGTAGGTTTGAAGCGCGAAGCGCTTCTTGAGTTGATACGAGAACTCTTGGTTTCTGGATTTGAGAAGAACACTGTTTGCAGCGGTTAAATGTTCACCTTGGGATGCGGTCCAGACCGGTCTTGACTGCGCCCGGTGATATCCCGATGTAACGTTTGAAGGCTCGACTGAAAGCAGCTTCGGATTCGTAGCCCAAGCGGTGGGAGAGATCACTGACTGTCGCACTCTCCTCCCGAAGCCAGGTTAATGCCATGTACATTCTCCACTGCGTGACGTAGTGCATCGCTGGTTCACCGACCAGCTCAGTGAAGCGGGCCGCAAATGCCGAGCGCGACATCGCCGCCTCTGCCGCAAGCAACCCGAGCGACCATGCTCGGGCGGGCTCGCGATGGATCAACGAAATGACACGGCCAATCTGCTTGTCCCGAATTGCGCCAAGCCATCCCTTTTGCGCTGTAGCGTCCTGTGCAATCCACGCTCGGATCGCATAAATCACAAGGATGTCTGCGAGGCGTGTGATCACTGTCTCGCCGCCGGGCCGTAACTCCCTGGCTTCGGCGGCCATCACCCGTAGCGTACTCTGAATCCAATCCATCTGCGACGAATTCCAGGCCTCGAGAATCATCACCTTTGGCAAAAGCGTGATCAGGTGATACGCCGCAGGATGATCGAACTGAAACAGCCCACAGATTACCGTCGATTGGGCCCCCCCGCCTCCGAGTCGCAAGATTTCGTATCGTTCGCTCACCTGATCACGAGGGAGTTCGAAAAGCTTTGCCCCGACCATCCCCGGTTTGCTCGCCATCTGGTGACCTGCACCATGCGGCACCAAGGCCAGATCGCCTGGTTGAAGCTGGCGATTTGTCCCATCCACTTCGAGCCAGCACCGACCGGAAGTAACGACGTGGAGCATCAAGCAATTCTTCATCGGCGGCAGAGCAAGCGCCCAGGGTGCCGTGAATTCCGAGCGGCAATAGAAGATGCCGCTCATTCGTAGAAAATGGAGCGCCTCGCCGACCGGATCCATGATCGGAGCCAAAACGATATCCATGTTTACAAGTATCTGCCCGGCGATGCGATCGTCCGAAGACACTTGGACGAAAGAGCATATAAATCAGCCAAATAAGCATTGTTGATCTCTCATGAATCGCCGATATTGGACACATGAAAATCGAGAAACCAATGTTGATTGTGGGGGGCGCGGGCAAAACGGGCCGACGAGTTGCGGAGCGTCTCAGCAACCAAGGGCTGCCTGTCCGGATTGCCTCACGGTCGAGTCAGATCCCGTTCGATTGGGAGAAGCCCACGACTTGGGAGCCAGCCCTCCAAGGCGTCGAATCGGCATACGTGACCTATTATCCGGACCTCGCCTTTCCCGGAGCAGCGACTACTGTGCGTTCTTTCTCCAAACTGGCGGTGGACAGCGGAATCCGACGTCTCGTGTTGCTTTCCGGACGCGGCGAGGAAGGTGCCTTACTCGGCGAGCAAGGCGTCCGCGAATCGGGAGCAGAATGGACACTCATCCGCGCGAGTTTCTTCTGCCAGAACTTCAGTGAAAATTTTCTAGCCGAAGCGATACTGAACGGCGAATTGGCATTTCCATCCGATCAAGTGAAGGAACCTTTCATTGATGCGGAAGACATCGCCGATGTAGCGGCCGCGGCATTGACCGAGGACAGGCACGTAGGAGAATTGTATGAGGTCACGGGTCCGCGGCTGCTGACATTTAGAGAGGCCGTTGATGAGATCGCGAAGGCGACAGCGAGGCAGATCAGGTATTTGCCGGTTTCAGCCGAAGAATACAGAGCGATGATGCTGGCCCAGGGCGTCCCAGAGGATTTTGCCACGCAACTGACACATCTGCTGACGACTGTGCTTGACGGCCGAAACGCGCACCTGGCGGACGGCGTTCAGCGCGCTCTTGGACGAGAGCCCAGAGACTTTGCCGACTACGTACGAGATGCCGCGGCAAAAGGGGCTTGGGCCTCGACACCGCTCTAACGCGTGCTGATAAGAGTCCCATCGGCGAGACTCGGCTGAGACTCGAGCAGGGCAACACGCTGACGATTCAATGCCGAAGTTTCCTGTGCGACAAACGCAGCCGGAGGAAATGGGGCCCCGAGCTCTAGCGGCGGCAAGTTGATCAGCTTTCCGATGATGGGTTGATAGACTCCAAGTCCCACTTGCTGTTCTGGCGGAAGATACCAACGGCCGATAGAAGCCGCCATTCTCTTGAACTGCTCCGTGAGCTGATCCCGCGGTACGTTGCGTTTGCCGGCATCCAACAGCATCTCGAGCGCTGTCTCTAGGGCTTGCAGCATGCTGCTTCGACGCGACAACATCCGAGACACTAATGCGGCATCGCCGGTCGTAGTGCCGTTATCGAAGATCCCGGCGACGTTTATTGGCTCCTCCAGCGTATGTCTGGGGGAAGGTCTCGAGCTCTCTGCTCTTGCCGGCTCGGAGTAGCGTATACCCCTTCGCAGCACAATCCGCTCCTCGGTTGCGCCCAGTGGCTTCATTTCCGAATCAATTAACGTATCGGAATAAACGACGAGAGGCGCAGTGCTAGTGGCGGAACTCATCGGCACTTGTTTGGCAGTTACTCCGAATGCCACTAGATTGTTGGCGGAGTTGTTCCGGATTATTATCTCGTCGATGCTATTTGGTAATCGATTTAACGTTGCAGCAATTTGTCCGTGCAACGCGAAGGCGCATAGCAAAAAAGACGCAACCGAAAAACCCGCGTTCATTCTATTCGTCCTGCCGATCACTTTGATGAGTTCATTCTATCGCCGCGTACACTGATACAGACGGACGGATGATCTCAGAGAATTCGAGGGGACCAGCGTGAAACGACCGAGAGTGGACGATACGAAACTAGTACAGGCGCTTGATGCAATGAACGGCAGTTTCGCCTTCTTGGTGGCTCACGACCTCAAGCTGTTTCCGACTCTGCGTGACAGCGCTCTCAACCTCGCCGAGACAGCCAAAGCCCTGGGCATTGCGGAGCGACCGGCCGAAGCCTTGCTATCAGTGGCGGCTGCCCAGGGATTGGTGGCGCTCTCTGACGGGAAGTACTCGCTCACCGCGTTGGCAGAGGACTACATGCTTCCGGAAAGTCCCACATACTATGGCGGCATGCTCGACTTGCGAATATCCACCATGTCGCTATACGGCTTTGACGCGCTTAAGAACGCAGTGCTCGCTGACGCGCCGCAAGCGTATGGAGGCGGCGATGTTTTTAAGGCTCATGCTGCCGATTCGAGCCGTGCGGAGGCGTTTACGCGCGGTATGCACAGCCGGAGTATGGCCGCCGCGCTCGCTTGGCCACGGCTGCTGGATCTTTCGACCTATCGCACGATGCTGGACATCGCGGGGGGATCGGGCGCCCATGCGATTGGTGCTACTCTGCAGTGGCCGCAACTTCAGGCCATTGTTTTCGATATTCCGTCCGTGTGTTCCATCGCCGACGAGTATGCTGCGGCAAACGGACTCAGCACACGAATTCGCAGCCACATCGGAGACATGTGGCGTGACCGGCTACCGGATGCCGACCTGCATTTCTTCGCAAACGTGTATCACGATTGGCCGCCAGAGAAGTGCCGCTTTCTCACTGGTAGAAGCTTTGATGCGCTTCCCTCAGGCGGACGGTTGATTGTTCACGAACTCCTCTACAACGATGACAAGAGCGGACCGTTGGAGGCAGCGGTCTACTCGACGATGATGCTGCTTTGGGCCGAGGGCCGTCAGTATTCGGGGGCAGAGTTAGGCGCGATGCTCAGTGAGGCGGGATTTGCCGACATCGAGATCCGGCGCAGCTTCGGTTTGTGGAGTATCGTTACAGGACGCAAGCCTTGAGTTCAGGTGGCCAGCCGGCGGGCGTATTCAAGTTGCTGGCGGACATCTTCTCGAATCTCACCGTCTTTTTCATACTCGAACGCGACCAGTCCCTGAAATCGGATTTTCCGCAGTTCGGCCATAACTTCAGGTATGCGGCATAATCCTTTGCCCAGCGGAACATTCACTTCGCCACCCTTAGCCTGAATATCTTTCAAATGAACCAGCTTCAGCCGCGGCCCTAGCTTCCGCACTGCATCCATCGTGTCGAAACCGCAGGACACTATGTGCCCCAGGTCCAACGTGCATCCGACGGTTTTCGATAGTCCATCCAGCGCCTTCAAAATCTCTTCTGGGCTTTCGTAGTCAAACTTGCGATTTTTGAAGTAATGATTGTGAATACCGAAGGAGAGTCGCTCTTTGCTCATCCGTTCGTCAACATACTTCAGGACGTCGCCGACAGGATCGCCCGTGATGTTCGAGCACCCCAAAATCCGGGCAAAACTGATCGCAGTATCGAGATCACTCTTCTGTTTGATCGTGGGCGCATAATAAGACACGCAACGAATTCCTGCGGCATCGATCTTCTTGCGAAACTCCTCAAACTTGGATGCCGGAGGCTTGTTGAAATTCATGAACTCCCCGCGTGACATTTCCATTTCGCGAACGTTCAGCTTCCGCATCTCGGCGATCATTTCATCAACCGATAAGTTGTGATACGTGTAGGCGCCGATGCCGATGTTCAAGCGAGTTGCCGCGGCCGCCGCGGCGCCGGACAGCAAAGCGGTAAATCCGCGGCGCGTCATCATTTGGTCTTGTCCTCTACCGGCAACGGCCGGGGTGCTACATCCGCATCTGTCAGCCCGAACGCCCACCGAATGGCGCCAAGCCACATTGCTTGCATGTCCGGCCGATCCCAGTTCTCCGTCACATGGCCCAGAGTCGAATAGAACACTCGTCCCTTGCCGTACGTCTTCGCCCAGCTCACTGCGAAATCACCATCTGTGCGATGCACGCGTGGATTCTTCAAGTCGACCTTCGATACATCGAGGCGCATCAGTACCCGCGTGTTGGCTCGAGAATAATTCCTAATCTGATAAATCTCGTCCTTCAGCGTGAAAGCTTTCGGCCATTTATCCATGCCAGGGAATTTGGGGTCTTCGACTAGGATCGGAGCACCGAACGTGTTCCACGGATGTTCGTCGAAATACCCGCCCAACATCTCGCCATACTCCGGCCATTTCACGAACGTGATCGCGGCGCTGTGGACTCCAATAAATCCCTTGCCGTCGTCGCGGACAAATGACAGAAAATCCGCTTTTTGCTGCTCGTCCATGGCGAGCGTCCCGCCCGTATAGAACATTACGGCATCGAAATCGTTGAGGTTTTTTGCATTGTATTCAAGTTTCTTTTTGGTCAACGGCTCGGTGTCGGTTCGAATGTAGGTGTCCCATAACCCACTTTCGCGACCGAGTCTTTCAATCGTGGTCATGGCATGCGAGATGGCTTCATGACGAAAGCCCTTTTCATCACCAATGAATAGCAACTTCTTCCGCGATTGCGCGGGTGCAGACTGGACGGTAACGCCCAGCAACAGCAGAATGGTCAGCGGGCTTTTTCCAGACATTTTTAGCGGCTGGCCGTCTTGACCGCCGGCACGGTGATCTTGTCTACGGGAGTGCGCATATCGATCACAAAGTTGAAAAATCCCACCATCATCTCGTCCCAGCTCTGGTCACCCCAACGCACTTCTTTTTTGGAATCTGGGTTGAACGGATTGTTTGGCGAGTTGTCGAAATGCGCCGTACACAAAAGCTTCGTTCCCTTCGGGAGTGCCAGCGGTTTTTCGAGGTTGTACCAAAGCTGCCAGGCAAAGCTGTAGTGAGGAACACTTAGCAGCGTTTCTGTGCGGCCATCGGGAAACTGAACGCGATACAGAAAATCCTTTCCCCGGGCGTGCATGTGTGGATGCAAACCGTGCAGGATGACATCGCTGGCAAGTTCGAGTTCCGCCTCCACCTGATGATTGGGAGCCCCGGGCGGAATGTGAAACTTTCCGTTCGTTGCAGAAAGTGTCATCACGCGCTGAGTTGGCGGCTCCTTCGCAAAAACCAACCCAACGCGGCTCTGATCTACGCCCGGCTTTCCGTTGGTCGTGTAATGCACCTGAAGAATTAGATCCGAACCCGCCTTAACAAGCTTTGCCTGTCCTGGGCCAAATCCCTCAGGTGGCTGCCCTGGAGCATAGCCGACCAACCAATCTCCCGGCAGCGGGCTGTTGTCCGCATCCTCATCCTTCGGTTTTTCCGGGATGAACGGGATACCCGGTTTGGCATCCTTCAGCCACTGAGAACCGGGCTCGCGAATAAACGCAATGATGTGATGGACGCGAGACCTGTCCGTTGGCCGAGCCTCGACAAATTTCACCCATTGGTCTGTTTTGAAGTTGGTTGGCACAACCCAGTGCAGATATTCGAGAGTCCCCGTTGCCGGAATCGCAAACGGCTCGGGCAGCTGAAATACGACATCCGGTTTGGGAATGCCCCAACCCTCCGTGAACGTGGGATTGGGCCGCAAATCGCGGGGATTACCTTTCGGCGCGCCTCCATCGACCCAAGCGACCAGCGTCTCAATATCCCGCTGAGCCAACGAGCGGTCGTTAGAGAACTTACCGTAGTGCGGATCCGCATGCCATGGAGGCATCTTTTTCTGCCGAACGGACTCCTTGATAGCGACGGCCCATGGGCGAGTCTCCTCATAGGTCAATAGCGGGAAAGGCCCGATTTCTCCCGGCCGGTGACATTCCTGACAGTTTTTCTGAAGAATCGGTGCAACATCCTTTGTAAACGTTGGCGTCGCACAAATCGCAAAGGCCGGCACCACCACAGCAACGAGAGAAACCCGTCTGATCCGCATGGATTACATATTAGCTGCTTATCCGTGTGGATTAGTCAGAGGAGTTGTTGGTAAACCAGCGCTTCGCCTTACCTTCAAATCGAGGAAGCGTTCCGTGAGGAACGCAGGAGATCAAAACACGAAGTCCCATCGCACGATGCAGTGCTGCCGCAACCTGGTCCGTTAGATTATTCGTATCGTCGTTGTCGATTTGCGGCTCGATCTGAATTTTCATTTCTGTCAGGGAGCGTTCTGTGTGCGTCTCAACTCGAAATTCCGCGATTCCACAAGATCGCAGGACCTCTTCTACCGCACTTGGATAAACATTGACGCCGCGCACGATAAGCATGCTGTCGCCTCGTGCCAGGATTCCACCTTCGAGAGCCAGTTCAGAACTTCCACACAAACAAGGTGTTGTCCTCGCGCGCCGCACGACGTCGCCAGTGCGATAGCGAAGGAGTGGGGAACCCAAGCGGCCGAGGTTGGTGAGCACCAGTTCTCCGACTTCCCCTGGCTCGACGACAGATCCGGTATCCGGCGAGAGGATCTCGGCAAAGAAAGCCGCCTCGATGATATGAAGCGTGCCCGGGAGTTCGGGGCATTCGTAACTGACGGGTCCGATTTCGGTCATTCCGTGATGATCGATGACGTGTGCGCCGGGCCACACCTTTTCAATTAGGGCTCGAGTTGAAGAGATGCTTCCACCCGGCTCTCCTGCGACGATTATTTTCTTTACCTTCCCCGCGCTCAGATCGAGTTTCTCCTGGCGAGCGACCTCCCCAAGATGCAGAGCGTACGAGGGAGTGCTGCAAAGCACGGTCACCTCGTTTTCAAGGATTGCCTGCAATCGCGCCGGGCTTCGCATCGCCCCACCGGAGATGGTGAGTGAGCCCATTCGGGCCGCCGCTTCAAACGCCACCCAGAATCCGAGAAATGGTCCAAATGAAAATGGGAAGAAGACACGATCCTCGGGACCGGTGTGGGCGGTCTGGTAGACACGAGTCCAGCACTCGACCATCCAATCCCAACTCTCTTGCGTATCCAGCCAGCGCACAGGTCTACCCGTCGTGCCGCTTGTTTGCGTGAATCGTGTGTAGCGTGCCAACGGATAGGTCAGGTTGGTACCGTAAGGTGGGTGTTGCGCCTGATCCCCGGCAATCTCGGATTTGAAAGTAAACGGGATTTTCGCAGAGAAATCCGCGAGCGACGTAATTTCGGCATCAACAACGTGCGCGTTTTTGAGCTTGGCGGAATAAAAAGGATTGTCTGCGAGCACAGCCAGCAATGCTTTTAATTTGTCGAACTGATGCGCCTCGATTGCGGCCCGGCTGAACGAGCCGCTGTCTGCTACCCTCATGCGCTCAGTAGCTCTGCCGGCGCGACGTCGATCTTCTGCGCGATCATCTCCGGAATGCGGACACCACTCATCCGTCCCGTCTGGTCGCGCCTGACGCAAGCTACAGCCAAAGTTCCCCGCGCCACTTCTCTCGGCGGATTTTCATTCAGTTTGCGGAAGATGAAGGAGTAGACGACACTTTTCTCTCGCTTCTCGCGCACCAGAAGCCGAACTTCCACCGAATCTTCAAATCGCAATGGTGAGCGAAAATCGCAGTCGGCATGAACCCGAGGCCAGCCCAGCGGCTCGGGGTCGGTAGTGTGAATCGACAAACCCAAAGACCGAAAAAAGCCGTGTTCCGCCGCTTCCATGAATCGAAAGAAATTGGAAAAATGCATAATGCCGGCCATATCGGTGTCAGAGAATTCCACTTCGCGCACAATTGTAAATTCGTAGGCCACGACCGAGTTACCGGACCTCCAATCTAATGACTGCAGCGTCTTGACTCAATACACTCTCCCGTTTTCAATGTTTTTCAAAGGCGGAAGAATCTCGACTACGTCGGCCAGTTCTTCGCCTGACCCGTTCCAGATTGTATTTCGCCGCCCGTAAAGCACACACGGCTCCTGCAGCCCGAGGGCGTCCATGATTACCGAGTCGGCCGTCACATCGAAATAGGCGACGGGCCGGCTGTAATGGGCAACTTCGGCATCCTGGAGAATTCTTCCAAAGGGCTCCTTACGTTGGAGAACACGTTCCTTTGCGGCTGCTGGAAGACGGCTGATGAAGATATGGATGGCGCCCATGCCAACCGGTCTTTGTCTGCCCTCGATCACCAAGGCCACAAGCCTGTCGACCGTGTGCTCATTCGCTGCATATCGGAGCACAGACAATCGAAGTTTCCCTCCATAGGCTGCCTCCAGTGTAGGCGTCATGTCGCGATCGTGCGCCAGTAAATGACGTTCCGGCGCCGGCAGTTCGCAAGCCGCGGCCTGCCTCACTTGCGGTAAGAGAAGCCCCAACTCCTCATAAAAATAACGCAGAGGATAGAGAATCGACTTTGTCATTGCGAGACGTTCACCGATACTGCCGAGTCCATCTCTTACGAATAGCGAGCACTGCGGTGTTCGGGCAGGAAGAACTCGTGCAACAATCTGTCCACCTGGAGTAGACCGTCTCGGCTGAGTTGCAGACCTTCTCCGTCGCGCTTCAGGAAGCCCTGCTCCTGAAGGTCGCTCAGTGGGGCATCAAAACGCCGCTGTACGTCAACACCGAATTTCTGCTGGAAATACGCGTTGTGCACGTGTCCGAGCTTCATTTGGAGCACGAATTCCCGGATCATACGTTCCTCCGGGTTTGGCGTCAGGGCGCGCCAGATGGGGATTTGACGCTGATTCACCTTGTCGATATAGGGATCCCAGTCGTGCTCATTCTGATAATGCGTGCCGCCGACATGCGAGAACGAAGCAACCCCGAGCCCGATCATATCCGCGCCGGTCCACAGCAAATCGCGATAGAGAAAACGCGTTGCCGCTGGATTCTTGACTGCCGTATACGCGCTTGCGATGGTATACCCAGCCTTCTCCAACTCGGCAAAGGCATAACTGACCCAGCGCCGCTTGGTAGCCCAATCGGCCACTGGTGCGACGGTCTCTCCGAAAACGCGCATTTCTTTGAAGATCGTCGTGTTGTAGGGCACCTCCATCTGGTAGATGGTGACGCTGTCCGGATCAAGCTCGATGGTCCTGCGTACGCAGTCCTGCCAGTTTTCTTCGGTTTCACCCATCATCCCTGCAATCAGGTCGATGTTGATTTGGGGAAAGCCGACGGAACGAGCGAAGCGATATGCACGGTCGATCTCCTTGGCGCCATGGGCGCGACCGTTCGCGCGTAAGATTTCCTCGCTGAAATTTTCAATGCCCAGGCTGAGACGCGTTACGCCCATTTCCCGCAGGATGCTCAGCTTGCCTTCTGTGAGAGTACCGGGCTCGCACTCGAATGCGATCTCCTCCGCACGATCCCAAGCAAGCTGCCGCTTCATCGCATCGACCAGTTGCCCGAGTTGCTTTGTGGAGAGAAAAGATGGCGTGCCTCCGCCAAAGTAAATAAAGGTGGGAACACGGCCGCCGATCACCGGCAATTCAGAATAAAGTGCCAGTTCCTGAATGACTGCCTGGAGATAACGGTCGATTGCCGTGGAGTCTTTATCGGTATAGACCTTGAAGTAGCAAAAGTGACACCGTTTGCGGCAGAAGGGAATATGAACGTAGATTCCGAGTTGCGCATCCGGACGGGGCGGCCTATGAAGGACATCAAGGGCTTCGGCGACGTGGTCCGAGGTCCAGAACGAGTAAGGAGGATAGTTAGAAACGAAGTAGCTGCCGGCCGTTGTCTTCTCTTGTAAAGTTGTGGTAGTTCCGCCTTCCGCTTGACGTTCGGTCATGATTACTAAGCCCTCATTCGTATGGTAACGAATAGCACCGGTACGATTGATGCGAGGAGAAACCACAGCCCCACCTAACACCTGCCAGATGGGGCTGCATTTGTAAAGAAACGGAACAGCTTAACTTTTCGGACGCCGTTGTGCCGCGAACGCCAGACCCGCTAACCCAAGGCTCAATAGAAGGATGCTCGATGGTTCCGGAATGGCTGTAACCTGAAAACCACTGCTCGTCGGTGTGAGTAACAGGCTGAGCCCATCCAAGTCGAAGGACTGTGAGCCCGCACTGAATAACTGGTATGCAGTCCTGGGTGTCGCTAGAGCCTGAGCATTGCTGAGGTCCGTTTGACCCGGATCGGGGACGCCGGGGCCGACGCCGACCAGTATGTTTGTGTCTACATTCCGCTGAGGATTCGGAACTCCGTTGTAGGACAATCCAATCCGTCCATCCTGGTAAAGGACCGCCTGGAAACTGAACGGTGTCTCCGGATGGGCCCACGAGCCGACGCCATCCCAGGTGAAGACGGCTCGATTGCCGAGGTTGTTGAAGTAGATCGATCCCCGTTGGATCAAATCCAGATCCGCAAAGAAAGCCGCAATCAGCGGTGCGGGAGAAGTCAGCAGGTCCGATGCAATTGGGTTCGCATATGCGTAATGAGCATCTGTGCCGAGGTTGAGGTAGCCATCCACCGCAACATATGCATTGGTGTAATTGTTCCCCGCGAACGGGAAGGCGAAGCTTAGGGCCGTGTTCGATGTTGCGGTGTCCTGCCCGGCTAGAGCGCTCAGGGCGGATCCAAAGTTCGGCTCCCACAAGGCTGGAGCTGCTGTCCCGGGAGTCATCGTGCCGCAGGCCAGCGTCAAACAGAAAAGGGTCGGAACAGCAGTGAGGTTTTTCATTGTGTCTTTTTCCTTTCAGAGTTTCCAACCGGCTATTGCCCGACACGGAGGGGACGATCGAGCTGGATGAGGATGAACTCGTTGTCATCCGATTGTCCCGTTCCTATATGCCGCCCCAGGCTAAACGGATAATTGTTGTCATTGAGAACGCCGATGTGCGTGCTGTCGATCACGAAAACATCTTCGATCGTGGTGAACGGGAAGGCAAAACGTGACCCCAGCCCAACGTCCCCCACCGGTGCAGGAAGCGAAATGCTGTTCGGATCCGCAATATTGAGAAGGTCGACCGCGAGCCGCTTACCGACCTCGTCTCCTGGCCGGCGCAGCTTGATCTCAAAGATCGCCTTGAATCCGTTGAGATCCCCTTGCGAGCCTTCGCGCTCGATCACAAGACCATCGGTTGCATTGAACATCACGAAGTCCCCGATATTAGTCCCTCGTGTGTCCAGCTTGTATCGATAGCGAACCCCGGTGTACTGCTTGTTCGCAAGATTAAACTCATGGATGAGCAATGTGTTGAGTTCCCCGTTCGCAAGCGGTCGCTCCAGCAGAGGCAGCAGCTTGGTTCCATCGCTACTAAGCGCCATGCCCTCGAAACCACCGCTCGTCGCGGCACGAAACGGGTTACTTCGACTCGTCTGGCGGTATGGCCAGTAGAGGCCGGCGAGCCACGGTGTGTTTGCACCGAACTCGTCCTGCAAGTTCGTGCTGTCGTCAGAACCGGGGATCGAGGGATTGGCGAAGATCGGAAAGTCTCCAAACAGGTATACGGTTCGGATGGCGGGGTAATTCTCCTGCACTACCAGCAGCGTCCTGAAATCAAAGCTCTGGATGTCGGCCCGCTGTTGAAGATTATTCGCTACGATCACCGACGCAACTGTATTGGCAAACGGTGTCGGCCCAATCGTCAGCGGCGCGAACTGTTGTCTCGGATTAATCTTTGTTTCGATATTGAAACGGATGTTTTGAGCGTTTAATATCCGCCGCTGTGCGCCAGGGTGACTGCTACCTGGGCCGACTCTGTAGTAGTTCTCATAAAACACCACGAAATCGAATAGCTGTTGCAACGTAGGCGGTACTTAAGGATCGATAAGGGATCTTTGCGCGGCGAATGCTACCGCGACCGGTGAGAGCGTCCGGTCGTTAGTTTGTGGGGCCCCTTGGATAAGACCGTCGCAAATATACTGCGATTGAATCTGTCCCACGCTGAGATCCCGAATCAAAACCTGGTTAGCTGCGGAGTAGGGAGCTGCGTCCACACGGCGGCATTTGCCGGCCTGCAGATGTGGGTCATGACTCAATATCGGAATGCCGTCCGCCGAAATCCCCGTATCGGTCTCGAGCGTGGTCATCAGATTGTCCAACCCCGCTTCCATCGCCGGCAGTGTGTTCTCCGGCCGGAGATTCCTTCCTCCGCGGTGACCTTGAGCATCGAACTTTGTGATGTCGATGAGTCCGTTGGGCAATAGAAAGTCGCCTGGTCTGCCATCGTTGTTGGCGTCATAATCTGCGACTGCCTGGTAAAGCAGGTCCGGCCGATCCGAAATCATGCCATTCACGCCGAGGCGCATCAACTCGAGCATTCGGGCTCGTTCGTTGACGGTCCAAACTACCACCGGATACCCGGCTGTTTTCATCGATTGCACATCGAATATCTCGCTGGATGCCGGCTGAAGTCCGCTACCGGCCGGCGGAGCATCGCGATTGTCGATGAACGTTGTCGGGTTGTTATCGGCGAGCATGATATCCCAGGGAGAGAAAACCGGCGCTCGCGAGTTGCCATGGGCTTGCGCGTGAGCACGTACGGCATTCATGATCCGTAGAGTGCTGCCTTCCTCGTTGAAAGGATTCTGCGGAGCCCGTATGAACTTTCCCGGGTTGTCGAAATCGGGCAATGAAATCGGAGCCTCGAGAATTTTTCCTGTCGCATCCGTGTGCAGCAGGAACGGTCCAAACTCGTCACCAAACCAGAGAGTGCCATCTGGAGTTCTTTGCAGGGACTCGATGTCGAAGTCGGCGCCAGTCAGATAGCATTCAGTCGTAAAGGAATTAGTGATTGCGAACGGAATCTTTTGGTCTGGGTCCCGTAGTTCGATAAATTCCAGTAGATCTACAGTTCCGGAGCCGCCAGTTGCCGTCTTGAAGTTTGGCCGGATCCGGTGGACACGCAAGCGATAGTCCGCTGAGTTCTCAATGCTTCCATAGCCGTTATCAGACATGGTCCAATACGTCCCATCACCATTTGGGACGATGGCGGAGAAGCCTTGCACGGGTTGTTTGTTCACAAACGGCACCGGCTGTCCGTTGATCGGACCAGATCCGATCAGCGTGCCCGATGTTGGACCGGGCTCGAAGGTGGCGGCTGGAAGTACGGCACGGCCGGTTGATTTTCTGCGTGCGCAGATTGTATCGCCAAACCGAGAGTTGAGGCCAGTACAACGGCGATGATGAACTTCGGGGACGCAGTTCCGGGAGCGTCGATAGTCATTGTCGAAGGTGTCTCCTGTCCTAAAAACACGCATCTTATTGGCTCCGATTGAACCTTGCCGCGGGGCACAAGAATTCCGTGCAACCGCATTCTTACGGCGACCTGGCAATCGGACCGGCACCTACTTATAGCGACGAAGTTTGTCGAACAGATGAACCGGCCGTTAGGTGACGATAAATTGTCAGAAACTAGCGGTTAGCAAGTCTCGAATTAATATCTTGACAGTAAAGATATTGATCGGTAAAGATAAATACAGCTGCTTAGCAGCCGTATTTGCTATGTCGCCATTCGTTGTTGGAACGGTTATTGCCGCCACTTCACTTGCATTGATCCTGGTAGGCGGAGGTGCTTACGAGTTCTTAGTTGTCGATCCGTTCTGGCCGAAGCGCCCGGATCTCATTCAGCCCAATCGTGGCGGAATCTCGCGAAAACGCTTTTGGATACCGGCACACGTTGCCTTTGAACTTTCGCTGATGGCCGCCCTCGTCTCCGCATGGTCGTTCACGGAGATTCGGTGGTGGTTGTGGGTAGCGTTGGGCAGCCACGTCCTGATGCGCATTTGGTCCGCGTTCGATTTCATTCCAAAGGCTCTCGCGTTCGAACGCGCCGAGCCGGGACTGATCACTGAAGCGTCAGCTCGCAAGTGGTCGCGTCGCAGCATGCTGCGAATGCCGCTCGATCTAGTAACAGTGGGCGCTATGCTCACGGCGTTCGTAACTGTTATCCGAGGAATGTAATCCACTATGTCAGGAAACGCCAGGCGTACTACGACGAAGGCAAGGGTCGATGTACAGGAATTGGTGGGACGGGTCGGCGTCGAAATTCGTCGGATGGGCGCTCAGAGTGTTTTGAAGAGTCAAGCGATCGCGGAGAAATTCGGGTTGCACACGACCGATCTGGAATGTTTGGACCTGATCTATCTTCGCGGACAAGCGTCGGCGGGCGAGTTGGCAGAGGCGACGGGACTTACATCCGGCGCCATGACGGCACTGATTGATCGTCTCGAGAAAGCTGGCTACGTCATGCGGCAAGCCGATGCAAAAGACAGGCGTCGTCGATACGTGCGCATCCGCGCCGAAGCGATAGAGCCGATTAAAGCCCTCTACGCGCCCATGCAAGCAGAAATGTTTAAGCTTTGGTCGAGTTTCAGTGCACGCGACCTTCGTGTCATCGCGGACTTCATTTCGCGCAGCACGGACCTTTCGGTCGATTGCACGGAACGCCTCCGCACTCAGCTGACGACAAAGAGGAGTCAGGGATAGTGGCCATAAACATCGAGCAACTGGAAGCACACCGAACGGCGTTGACCGGCCACTGCTATCGAATGCTGGGTTCGGGTGGGGATGCCGATGACGCTGTACAGGAGACCATGATCCGGGCCTGGCGAAGCCTTGACCGGTTCGACGGCCGGGCATCCTTGCGCACGTGGATGTATCGAATTGCGACCAATGTGTGCCTGGATGAGATCGCCGATCGGAAACGGCGTGCCCGTCCGATGGAAGAGGGCCCCGCAGGTTCGGTGGATGATCCGCTTTCCGAACGGCCACGGGCACACTGGCTTGAGCCGATCCCGGATATCCAGGTACTGCCTCTCGACGCGAATCCCTCCGAAATGGCGATCCTGCGCGAAAGCGTTCGTCTCGCATTCGTGGCGGCACTCCAGCATCTTCCGCCGAAACAGCGGGCGGTACTACTTCTCGTCGAAGTTCTTGGTTGGTCGGCAGCGGAAACCGCCGAGAGTCTTGACCTCTCGGTTGCTTCTGTGAACAGTGCACTGCAACGAGCGCGAGCGACACTGGCTAATCGGAATGTCGGTAAACATGCGCCGATGTCGGAGATGCAGACACAGCTTCTTGATCGCTATGTAGATGCTTTCCACCGGTATGACGTAGATGAACTGGCAGCGCTGCTTCGTGAAGATACGGCGTTCTGCATGCCGCCGTATACGTTGTGGTTGCGTGGCCCTGACGCGGTGCGTGCTTGGCTGCTGGACCGCGGCTCGGTTTGCCGTGGTTCTCGTCTGGTGCCTGCAACAGCCGCATGCGGCTCGCCCGCTTTCGGACAGTACCATTCGACTGTCGAAGGATCTTTCGCTCCCTGGGCATTGGTTGTCCTCGAGTTATCGGGAGATCACATCGTGTCCTGGAACTCGTTTCTTGATACCGAAACACTGTTTCCTCGTTTCGACCTTCCGCTGGCTCTGCCGGCGTAAGTCATCAGCAAGTTTTTTGGTGGCGACCGATGATTTTGGCGGCATGTGACAGTCTGTGTGATTGAAAGGACGAGAGACATCTATGAACCCAACGATCATTCAAAGATCACGGAAAGCGCTTTGGACCGGGCGCATCCTGAGCGGCATTGCAGTGTTGTTTCTTGCCTTCGACGCCGCGATGAAACTATTCGCAATGGCCCCTGCCGTCGAAACAACCGGCCAGCTTGGGTATCCCGCCAGCACCCTACTCCCCATTGGGATCATTCAAGTTGTCTGCTTGGTCCTTTACTTAATTCCGAGGACTGCCCTCCTCGGCGCAGTTCTGTGGACGGGTTATCTGGGCGGTGCAATCGCAACACACGTTCGTGTGGGGAGCCCACTTTTCAGTCACATCCTATTTCCCATCTACATCGCCGCCCTTTTGTGGGGCGGGCTTTGGTTGCGTGATCGTCGTGTAGCCGCTCTGATCGCCGAAGACTATAAAAATTAGCCCCCTACCGGCTCGGTGACACGCCCCCCAGAGAATCACTCTCTTGAGAGGACCACAAATCTCCCAAACACGGCTGACTTCGGGAATTCTTCATAGAGGCGTAGCCGTTGCGTGTCACCCGAGCAATCAAGACAAGCAATCGTGCACGGTGGACTTGCAACCGGCGGACGGTAAGACCGCGATGGATTCGTGACACCAGTATGCAGAAAACGAATAACGGGTCTTCGCTCGCGCAAAAGTGCGATAAGCGGATACTCGAGGTGATTGTTGTTGATATCGATTCCAACCGTATCGCATTGTGTTCGAGCGATCAGGTCGACAGACTGCAAGTAGGAATCGCGGTTGTTCCAGGCTCGCATGTCCGCAAAGTACTGATCATTACGCTGAGCGCGCAGAATACTCGCAGGGCCTTGTAGCGGTCTTGTCCAGTTCTGAAGCAACGGTAGACGGGCATTGTCCAACAAAAGCAGGCAGAGCGGAATTTGGAAGACAAGCGCGGCGGTGGCTCGGCTTATATTGCCCGCCATTCCGGCCAGCGGAGCCGCAGCCACAAATAGCGGTAGCAGCAGGCGTGCCATGTAGGGTTGCCACTTCAAATACGCACAGAAGGCGATAAACCCGCAAAGCAGTGCCGCGGCATAAAGGGCTCGCTCCCGGTCGCGTCCTTTTATTACGCGCAAGGCAAGAACGGCCGCAATTAGAGCCAGGAGCGCAAAGTGCCAGCGATTCGGTGCATTTGCCTCATGATTCGCATTGACCGGAGGCTGGAACTTTTCCTGGCGCCAGGTCGTTGCCGGATCGTTCGGGTCAATTCCGAGCGTCTTGTGTATCGACAAGGCGGTGTCGTACACACCGTGGTTCCAGCGTTCGCTCCGTGCACCAAGCTGGTCGGAGAGATGGCGCACCACGTTCGAAACCGCCGGCCTCCATCCGAGCGATTCGTTACGCCAACGAAAAACGCCGTCCGCTTGCGCCGAGTCAAAGCCCAGAATCGAACCGCTCAGGCCGTAATTTCGAAAGAAATGTGGTGTGTTGATCGCCAAAGCGCACGCGACCGCCGCCATAGCTGCGCGCCGAGCAGTTCGCCACGCCGGCCGCCAACGCACAATCAGGGCCGCACAGATCAACCAAGGCAAGAATAGATAGGCGGTCCCTTTCGTCAACAGCGCTAACCCCGATGCGGCCCCTAGAAAGAGCCCATCGATGACACCAGACGTACGAGCGAATTGGAAAGCAAAGCAGATGGCGATGACCATCCACATTGCCAGCACATAGTCGTTCTTGACGCCGGAACTGGCGAGAATACCCGATGGTAGCGTCGCGCAAAATAACGCAGCAATTGCCTGGCCACGCGGTTTCGCACCGAGCAGTCCCGCCGCATAGGACACAGCGACAATACTGATCAAAGACGACAGCCACTGAACCAGGTTGGCAAGCTGATCACCGTCCGCCAGGAGATACAGGTGAAGCAAGGCATATTCGGCGAAAGGCTGAAGCATGATCTGATTGAGAAACGGCGTGGGGAAAAAGCGAACGCTCGATTGCTCCGCCCAATAAATGACGCGAGGCATGTGATAAGACATCGCGTCCGTGCTGTTTGGCGGGCTGAGGAGGGCTGTTGCCGCCGCAACCACCACAATTCCGAAGCAGGCAACTCCGCAAAGGAGAATCAGCGCATCTGGACGTCCCCACCGGATCCGCACACGCGGACGATACCGGGCGAGAGCCACAATCGCCACACTAGCAATCACCACCCAGGCGGTGATGATCGGTATCCGCCGAACACATTCGAAAACACTGAGCCCTTCGGTAATCGCAAGGAGGAGTACTCCAAGCAGAGTTGCCGACTGGAGGAGAGTATGTCTCAACTCAATCTGGTCCTGCGCAAATCGCGCTCAAGAGCCGTCCCGTAGCGGTTGAGATTTCGCGTGAGCACGCTCAAAATACCAGCTTCATTCCCATCTGTACCCGCCTCGGATCGGCTGCCGTCGTGATACGCGCGACCTGAGCATTATTCAGCACGCCGTTCGGCGCCCCGAAATTGGCTGTGTTCGTGAAGTTGAACATCTCCAGCCGGTACTCCAACCGCAATCGCTCGCCAATCATCCAGTTCTTGCCGATTTTTACGTCCATGCTCTTGCTGCTCGGGCCGAAGAGAATATTGCGGCCTGCGTTGCCGATGGTGTATTGAGCAGGCACGACAAAGGCCGTGGTGTCGAACCAGCGGTCGATGGAGCGATCGCTCGAGGAAAGATTGCCGTTGCCGATGCGATTTGCGTAGTTGGTGGTGCCCTGGTTGGCGATGTCGCTTGACACGGTAACCGAGAACGGTTCGCCCGACCGCAGGAAGAGAATGCCTCCGAGCTGCCATCCTCCCAGGATCGCGTTCGCTACGGGATGCATGCCGCTTCCGTGTGCGCGCCCACGCCCGAAGGGCAGATCGTAGACGAAGCTCGCGATGAAGTTGTGTCGTAGGTCGTACTGTGAGTTCCCGCGATCCAAAGCGAGGTTGAAGTTGTCGCGAAAACTGCCGGCGCCATCGTTCAGCGTGCCGGCGCCATCATCGATCGCGTGCGACCACGTGTAGGAGAGTAGGAACGTCATGCCCTGCGAGAAGCGCTTTTCCGCTTTTGCCGTGAAGGCGTTGTAGCTTGCGTTGGCGCCTGGGTCGCGAAGGGTGATGCTGCCGAAGAAGGGATAGGGTCGGCGCTGCTGGATCGCTGCCGCGCCTGGGGTCGGTGGCTGATTCAAATTCCTTGTCCAGACCATGTGCTTGGAACTGCTTCCCAGATAAGACACGGTCAGGACGGTATTGAACGGGATCTCCTGCTGCATATCGAAGAACCATTGCGACGTGTATTGCGACGGCATGAAGGGCAGCCCTGTTTTCACCGCGACATTCTGCTGAATGACTGTCGTGGGAAGGAGCCCTGTCGGGAAGCCGTCGCGCACCACCAGCGCCGGTTGGAAGAGACGATCCGTGGGGAAGCTGATCTCGGAAAACTCCGGCGGTTGATTCGTGAAACGAGCGTCCCCGTCATGGGAGACAGCATCGGGTTGCCCGTAAAAGATGCCGAAGCCGGAACGAAGCACAGTCTTCTGCGTTGCCTGAAAGGCGAGCCCGATACGGGGAGCGATGTTGTTGTTATCGTGCTCGCAGCCGCAATCGCTCTCGTCTTTCGGTTTCGTGATCGTATATTGACGATTGACGAAATCGATTTCGAAGCGGCTTACCGGCGTGTTTTTGAAGGATGGTGGACCGAAGCGGTCCCACCGGACTCCGAGATTGAGTGTGAGCCGGTTGTTCAGCTTCCAGTCGTCTTGAAAGAAGAGTGAGTAGTTGTGCGTGACTGCCATCTCACCATTCTGGTTGCCCATCATGCCGCCCGATGCCAGTCCCAGCAGCATGTCGGCGATTCCGTCACCGGTCCTTCCCCGATCGTTCGGGTCTTCACTGAAGGATCGATTAAAAGCCATCTGTCCGCGGGAGAGCCGCGCCGCTCTGCGAAAAATAGATTCGCGGTGGAATTCGGTCCCCGTCTTCAGGACATGCCGGCCCTGCACCTTAGTGAAATGATCTGTTAGATGTACTAACCCGAGGTTGTTTCGATTCGGCCAAAACGATCGCGCGCCGACTTCCGAATATCCAGTCGGCGTGAATCGTGTCGATCCCCGCGCGTTATCATCGCCTAAATCCGGCAGCCCTTTGATCCCCAGCGTCGTGTTGAGGTTTTCAGTCCATGGGATATCGAGTGTGCTTTCCGTATCTGTGTAGCCGAACCGAAGCTCGTTGCTTGAAGAGGCAGAAACAACAGAGCTCCAGTTGGCGACGTAGCTGTTGCTTAGCAAATCGGTTGTGGTCCACATCCCACCATCGGCCGGCAACGGCAGCGGACCGGGATCAACGTCCTTGAAGTCGCGCCGGCTATAGCGGAAGAAGACGCGGTTGTTGTCGTTGAAGCTGTGGTCGAGGCGGCCGTCCACCTGATTCGTATCCGACATCGCTGTTCCGGAATAGAAGAAGTTGTTGGTCGCGCCGGGCAGGTTGGGAAGCGGGTACAGATCGACGGCAGCCTTCGCCACGGAATCGAAGCGGTTGGCGGGAACGACATTCCCAGGGAAGCGATCGCGTACCGTGCGTGTTCCTTCGTTGCGTGTGCTGGCGGGGTCGAAAATGGGAAATGCTTCGGAATCGGCGAAATTTCCGGCTCGCCGGGCAGCCGTCGGAACCGTGGACGTGCTCGATTCTCCTCGCCGCAAACGAGTTCCCTCGAAGCTGCCGAAAAAGAACGTGCGGTCCCTTAGGATGTGTCCCCCGGCGGTGGCTCCGAACTGATTCCGCTTGAAGAGAGGCTTTTCCGCACCCGCGCGGTTGGCAAAGAAGTTGGTCGCATCCAGCTTGTCGTTGCGGAAGAATTCGTAGGCCGAGCCGTGGAAATCGTTGCTGCCGGATTTGGTCTGCACAATGACCGTCGCGCCCATGCGGAATCCATATTCGGCGGAGTTGTTATTGGTGATGACTTTGAACTCCTGTACGGCGTCAACCGACGGCGTGACATTCTGGGCTTCAAATCCAAGTTGACCGCCGGAGGCGCGTGAGTTGTTATCCACGCCGTCGAGCAGAATATTCGTCTGGTAAGTGCGTGCGCCGAGTGCGGAGAAGTTGCCTTTGTCGCCGGAGCGGCTGCCTCGTCCAGGAACAACGCCTGTTGTGAGTTGCGCGAGCTCCAGGTAGTTGCGTCCGTTTAAGGGAAGCTCAACGATGCGCCTATTGTCGATAACCTGGCCGACGACGCTTGTTTCGGTGTTGAGTATCGCGGCGCTAGCCGACACCTCAACCGCTTCGGCGACCGTACCGATGGCGACCGTGAAATCGACACGCGCAGTCATGTTGACGTCGAGTTGTAGACCCCTGCGGGTCTGGGTCGAGAAACCCGTAGCGTTGGCCGTTACTTCATAAGGGCCGGGTACCAGGAATGGGATCGAGTAGAATCCCTCCTTGTTGGTCTCGACGGTTTGGTTGACCCCGGTGTTTACGTTCCGGACCGTGATTTTGGCCTCCGGGACAGCCGCGCCGCTCCCATCCATGACCACTCCCTGCACGGTAGCCTGTTGGGCCAACAAGGGGACAACCGCAGCGATGACGAAGAGACACGCTCGCGAGACATGGCGAAAGATTGTGGCATACATGGCGTTTTGATTATTCGATCATAACGGCATTGTCGGCTTGAATCGACCTTCCGTTTGGCCGGCCACACGCAGTGGCCGTTGACATCGGAGCGGGGTTACGCCGGTAATTGAACGACGACGCGCGTTCCCCGATTTGAATCGAATGTAATCGAAGCGCCGAGCTGCCGTGCCAGGCTCTTTACAAGATAGATGCCAAGGGATTCAACGCGCTCATATTCGAAACCCTTTGGCAGACCTACACCTGTGTCGGCAACCGTCAGCACGATGGTCGAATTGTTTTTCGCCAATTGCACAGTTAGTTCACCATGCGCTCGGCGAGGGAAGGCATGCTTGCAAACATTCGAGATGAGCTCGTTCAATAGCAAGCCGAACGGTACAGCTCGTTGAAGTTCAAGCGAAACCGGTTCGCCAAGAATTTCTACTGCAATACGCTTCTCCGCGTCATATAACCTGACCACCTCAGAAACGAGTCGGCGCGCGTAGGCTTCAAGTTCTACGGCGGCGAAGGATTCGGATCGATACATAACCTCGTGAATCGAGGCGATGGACTGGACACGGTTTCGCGCTTCTTCGAACAGAGTCAGGGTCTTCTTGTCTTGAATCTGCTCGGACTGGAGGCTCAACAAACTGGTAATGATCTGAAGATTATTCTTGACCCTGTGATGAACCTCCCTTAGCAGTTCTTCCTTCTCCGCGAGAGACTGTCGCAAAGCCTCCGTCGCCACGCGCTCTTCGTGGACGTCCGTAGCAGCGCCAAACCAACGTACAAGCCGGGCACTGTCATCGTAAAAAGGCCGGGCCTGGATCAGAAACCAACGATAGTGGCCGTCTCCTCCGCGGATCCTCAGTATCTGGCGCAGAGACTGTCCGGTCTTGAATGCTTCGGCGTAGCTGGACCCCCAGAGCTCGCGGTCATCCGGATGAATCAGTTCTGTCCAGGCAAACCCCTCGTCGTTCTGCGCCGCACGGCCCGTATAGTCGTACCAGCGTTGGTTGAACCAGCCCGTCCGTCCATCCGGTTCGGTCCTCCAGAGCAGGTCCGGCACCAGGTTGGCGATCGCGTTAAATTCCCGTTCCGTTTCCCACAGGGCCTGCTCGGCACGCTTTCGATCCGAGATGTTAATGACGAACCCCACACCCTCGTCATCGGTCAATCTGGTTGCTGCAAAGACGCCGAACCATCTTGTTCCGTCCTTGCGGAAGTATTCTCTTTCGTAAGGCTTGATGCTGCCGGTGCTTTTGTATTCTTCAGAGGCTCTTACGGATTCGGTAACCCACTCCGGAGGGGTGAGAACATCGAATCGGAGTGCGCCTGCCTGGAAATTCTGTCGGCTGTAGCCGGTCAGACGCAGAAATGCTTCGTTTGCCCATGTGATCAGCCTCTCTCTGTTAAAGAAGATCACGCCAACACTGTCAATCTCCAGCGCCCGTCGAAACCGTTCCTCGCTCCTGAGCAACGCCTCCAGCGCTTGTCCGCGATCCACGAAGTCTGCTGCCTGTTGTGTGTACAGATCCAGTATTCGAAAATCGCGTTCTGACAAAGTGTGCGGGCGAGCATAATGGGTAGACAATATTCCGATTACCCGGCCGGTCCTGCTGATCAGGGGAGTGGACTGGACTGCCCGATATCCGGCCATGCGGGCGGCTTCCATCTCGGTGTAAGATGGCTCTGCTTCGATATCCTTGATTACCACGCGCCGCTTCTGTTGTAGGGCTTGAGCAACGGCCGGAGAGATGGATGCGGAAACGACACCGAATTGATCGAGGAAATCCCGCGGGAAGCCTCGCTGTGCTGCAATTTGCAGATCTCCGGAAGATGAATCAAACAGGTGGACGAATCCCATCTGCGCGTTGGTAATCTCTATGGATGAATCGAGGATGTCCTGGAGAGCCGTGGGCAATTCCGGATTCCCGAGAAGACGAGATACAAGGCCATGCAGGGTATTCATCGCCTCGAGTTCCGCCGATAGCCGTTCTTCGCTGTTGCGGAGTGCGAGTTCCGCGGTTTTCTGCGTGGTGATCTCGATAAACGTGATGACGACGCCCTCGATACGATCCTCCGCGCTGCGATATGGCAGTACGCGTGTTAAATACCAGTGCCCGCTGTCGTCCTGAATCTCTCGCTCAACTGGAACCAGACGGCTCAGCACCGCCTCCGCGTCTGCTCGGAGTTGTCCATATCCTAGCCGGTGAGTCAAATCCGAAATTGGACGACCCCGATCGGTCACTCGCACATTGACTAGCTCGGCTACCCTCGGCGTGAATCGAAGGATCCGCAGGTCGCGGTCAAGGAACAAGGTCGCGATGTCGGTCGCAGCGAGCAGATTTTGAAGGTCGCTCGAAAGTTGTGAGAGTTCTTCGACTTTGTGTCGATTCTCCTGATTGACGGTCTGAAGTTCCTCGTTTATGCTCTGCAACTCTTCTTTCGAGGTCTCGAGTTCCTCCATCGTGGAGCGCAATTCCTCATTGGACGATTGCATCTCCTCGTTGGCCGCTTTCATCTCCTCCTGGCTTGTTTCGTATTCCTCGATCACCGTCTGCAGGCGCTGCCGAACGACATTCAGCTCAGCCTCCAATTCCCTGACCCGTTCATCCTCCTCTTCGGTCTCGATCGTTCTGCCAGGGTGTCCGTTGTCCTTTCCGGCCGTTTTGTTTTGATACTGTTCAATAAAGATGATGAGGGCAAAACCATCCTGCTCCGGATCGCTTGCCGGCCGCACGTGCATGACCACAGATCGCGCGTGTCCGTTGAATCGTACAGGGATCGGCCTGGAGTCTAGCGGTTCTTTCCTCTCGCGGGTTGACTGGAGCAACGACAACAATTCAATCCGAAGCTCCTGCCGCACGAGTTTGAGCACGCTCGAGGTTACTTCTCCTCCGGGATGCACCAGATAGCGCCCGGCATGGTCGGATAGATGCACTAGTTTGTTGTCGGGACCGACGAGTATGCTCGGCGGAGCGTATCGTTCCAGCAGGTTTTGATGAACCGAGCCATAAAGAGCCGCGCCCGACAGGGCTTCGGGTTTTGAGTCCGGCTCACCCGCAACGTGTGGACGCGTCAGCGGGAACACGGGTAGCCTTGGTTCCGGAGCAGGTACGTTCCGCTTACGGTATAGGCACAGCTTTTTGTCTTCGGTCCGAAACAGGTTGGAAGCATCGATTGTTTCCGCGGAGCCTAACACCAGGTATCCATCGGGACACAAGGCGTAATGAAACAGATCCACGACATCGCCTTGCACAGAACGCTCCAGATAGATCAGGAGATTTCTGCACATGATCAGGTGCACTCGGGAAAATGGCGGATCGCCGAGAAGGTTGTGCGGAGCAAAGACGACGGCGTCCCGCACCTCCTTTCGAACGCGATAACCGCCATTTTCCTGCTGAAAAAACCTCCTCAGTCTTTCCTGGCTCACATCGGTGGCGATATCGCCGGGGTACACTCCCTCTCGAGCGGTAGCCAATGAGCGTTTGTGGAGATCCGATGCAAAGACCTGTATCTGTGGCGGCGACTCCTGCCGCGACGCCTGTTCGAGTAGGAGGATGGCGATCGAATAAGCTTCTTCACCGGTTGCGCAGCCGACCGACCAGACGCGCAAGGTATCCTGAATGGTCGTGCCCTCGAACAGGCGCGGCACCACCTCTCTTTCCAATTTGTCGAATACTTCCTGATCGCGAAAGAAACTCGTCACAGTAATCAGCAGGTCGTCGGCGAGTGCGCGCGCCTCATCCTGCTGTTCCCGCAGCATGTCGATGTATCTTTCGAGATCTTCGACATAATTCAATTGCATCCGCCTCGCTATGCGGCGCAGAATTGTCGCAGATTTATAGCGGCTGAAATCGCGGTCCGTCCGAGTTCTTAGGATTGCTAGAATCTTCGGCAGAAGTACTCGGTCGGTTTGTTCGACCTCTTTGGTTTCTTCGATAACCGGGACGCGAGGCTCTGTCCGTGCGAAACGAAGCAGAGCGTCGGCAATCTCTCCCACGGGAAGAATTCGATCGACAAGACCGGTCGCGATAGCACTTTGCGGCATGCCGTCAAACTCGGCCTCATTTGGGTCTTGCACGATGATCACGCCGCCCTTCGCCTTAATCTCTTTTAGCCCGAGAGTCCCGTCGGAGCCGGTGCCAGTCAGGATCACCCCGATCGCGTGCCCATCGTGGGTACTCGCCAATGTTCGGAAGAAGTGATCAATGGGGGCACGCTCCCGTCGCTGTTCTTCCAGCTTGGAAAGCCTCAAGTGCGTGTCAATCGCACTCAGATTGGAATTCGGAGGGATCACATAGACGTTATTCACGTCGAGCTGCATGGTTTCGGTTACCTGCTGGACAGGGAACCGGACGGCGGGCTGCAACAGATCGGGAAGGTGACTCTTATGCTCGGGAGACAGGTGAACGACTACCACAAAGGCGAGGTCGCTATCGGGTGGAACGTTCGCGAAAAATCGCTTCAGCGCAGCGAGACCGCCCGCCGATGCCCCGATTCCCACCACTGTGCGCTTCGGAAGGAAGGTCAAAGACTCTGCGCGCTCTTCCTGCTGATCGTCTTGATGGTTTGTGTCCACGAAACACCTTCCTCGCGCTGTTTAAAGGAACTCTAGCATCGCCCAGTGTCCAGGCTCGCGCACCTGCTTGAAGTTAGGACAGTGGTAAAGGCTCGGACTTTACCACCCGGTCCGCCTGATCATCGGCAGGTAGGCATACCTGATTGTCCCGCTTCACGCGCCATTCGGGGAACTCAGGCTGATATTTGCGCTGATCTTTGCGCTGGTCGTAAAGATGACGGCTCGGGAAGTTGTTGCACTTTCAAGAGGGTGAAGTGAAACACTGAGCCTTCCCCAATAACCGATTTCGCCCAGATCCGGCCGCCATGACACTCTACAATGCGGCGGCAGATTGCCAGTCCCAAACCGGTCCCTCCGATATCGCGGCCGTGCAGTCGCTTAAAGGGCTCGAAGATGTAGTCCGCCATTGCGGCATCGAAGCCGGTGCCGTTGTCTCGCACCGAAATCGACCACTGATCTTTATCCTCGCTGCACGAGATCTCAATATACGGAGTCACCTCTGGCCGGCGGTACTTGATCCCATTGGAGATCAGGTTTTGAAACAGTTGCGCCAGTTGCGATTTCACGCCAAATACACGTGGAAGCGGCTGTTGCGTTATCCGGCAATCCGATTGTTCCAACGCAAACTGTAGATTCGAAAGCGCGAGATTCAATGCGGCATCCAGCGCAAAAAATTCAGCGGGCGCGTCCCTGTCTTGCGAGACCCTCGTATAGGACAAGAGGTCCGATACGAGGGCGTTCATTTGATCGACGCCGCTCTCGATGTGGATTAGCGCGTCGTCGGAAGCATCGGCTTCGTGATGCCGTCGCGCCACCAACTGTGTTAGAGCCTTGATCGATCGTAGAGGTTCCTGCAAGTCGTGGCCGGCTGCAAGAATGAACTGCTCGAACTCCTCGCGGCTACGTTCCTGCGGGACAGTTTCACTTGTGGTGATCTCTAGTCCGTTGCATCGAATCTCCCCGGTTGCCGAACTGGTCACTCCCCCCATGGCAATCGCCCAGCAGCGTGCTCCGGATTCAGCCGGCTTCCAGTACGTCAGCTCAATACTGCGTCGCTCTCGGATCGCTTGGGTGAAAACCTCACGTACGCGGTCCCGGTGCAGCGGATCGATCTTATCTAAGAATTGCAACGGTGTTTCGTCGGAGGATAGGACAGGATGCGAAAGACGCTCGACGGATTGGGGCCAAGGTAACGACGCGTCCGTCACCTTCCAGTCCCACGCAGTAATGCGGCCATTTTTGAGAATCGAGAGCAGGGCCTCCCTCTTGGTTTGGTTCGGTGCCTTCAGTGTCGCGGCCGCTTCCTTAGCGCGACGGCTGAGGGCGATTTGTAACACTCCGTGAAGCTGCTTGATGTCGAATGGCTTCAAAATATAGCCGTAGGGCTCGGATCCTTTAATATCCTCGAGAACGATGGCATCGCTGAAAGCGGTGAGGTAAACCACCGGCACTCGCCAACGGTCCCAGATCCGCCTCGCAGCCTCCGTACCGCGCATCGGACCGGCGAGCACGATATCCATGAGAACCAGATCCGGGCGCGCTCTCTCGACATGCTCCAGCGCAGCTTCCCCGGTTGAGGCCGATCCCGATATCGAATACCCAAGTCCGCGCAATCGATTCTCGAGATCCCTTGCGACGATGCTTTCATCCTCGACAATCAAAATGTTCACAGGCGCCCGCTGAGAGGCTGGCTTGTCGGATCCCGCGGCGACAGGAATAAACCGGGGGATATACTCTCCCCGAGGAAAGGAAATGATCAGAGGGTCCGCCATACCCTGAGTTGTATAATATTCGTCCAGCTTCGACCGGAGGCGGCGTGCTTCTACGCGAACGATCGGGTCAAGTCGTGGATCGAACGGGGAATGCCGGCGGAAAACTTCAGTGCCGAGGATTTGTTCCTTCAGATTGGTTTGCCGCCCCAGCAGGGTTTGCTCGACACAAAAGCGAAGGAAACGGCAAAGTTGAGGCGACTTGGTAAAAAGGTCGCTTGTTAGCACTCGTCTAAGCTGTGTCTCGATTGCGCGCCGTTCCGACACGGCGGCAGTGGCAATCACCTCATCTTCCGACGAGGAGTCGTTAGGTGTTATGTCTGCCACAAGTAACCGCTAGTGTAGATCTTTTGCTGCTTTTAATCTAGTCGAAAGTTTGAAGCTACCAAGGGGCTTTGCGGTTATGTAAACCTCTTTTTTTTGGTGCGGGTGCTCGTTGGTTGATCTAGAGGCTGTATTTTGCGGTAAACACATGAGTCTTTTGCAGTTAAGCGGCACGCTTAAGAAAATGCAGGTCGACGCTCGCCCGTCTCTTCGTTAGCTCGCTTTGCTTACGATAAATGGCCTCAATCCAAGGTCCGATGAGAATGCCCGAATCAAGTGTCGCCGCGGTACTCGCGGCGGCCACTTCCGCGCTTGCTGCCAACTGCTCGGCGGCAACCGGCCCCGTGAGGTCGGCGAACGGCATTGTCACCAGCTCCGAGTTGAATCCCCGGACCGCTTCGAAACCGTGGTGCCTCGCGATGCTGTCGAGTGCCGAGGCGGTATAGCCATAAAGGTACGGAAACCCGAGAAGGTTGTTCCAGGCTAGCCAGTGTTCCTCAATGCCACGCATCGCACGGTAGAAATCTGCGTTCGGCACTCGTAGGACAAGAAGGCCAAATCTCCGAAGCAGCCGGTGTGCGCTGTTGAGTACGTCGCCGGGTGTCGTGAGTTGTTCGAAGCAGTTCCAGATGAATACGGCATCGAACGAACTGGCTGGCAGGTGTGTGTCTTCCATCCTTTCGCGTCGAACCATGAGCCCTTTGCTACGAGCAAACTCGGCGGTATCCTGGCCGATGTCCAGACCCACGGGCTGCCAGTCCCACTCCTCGGCAACTTGAAGGAAAGCTCCCAGGTGGCTTCCTAATTCGAGCACGCTGGCGTGTCGGCCTAGGCGTTCCCGAAGTGCCGTTGCTTTGTTGCGGAATGCTTCCAGGTAGCGCGGGTAGATCTGCTGCATCAGGTCTGGATCGTTCGGATCTTGTTCATACGAATCGGAAGCACGAATCGCTGCTTCGTCGCGCCTCAGCACTCCGCAACTGCGGCAGGCAAGTAGTGGCGCGGGAGTGCCATGCATGAAATCCGTCAGATCCTTCAACTCCTCTCGGCTCGCACGCCTCTGTAGGCGGGAATGGACGAACTGCTTTCTCCGATGGATCTCTTGTTCGGTCTGAGCCGCGGATACGGCTAGTCTCCAATCGCTCGAACCGCATACCGGACAGAACAAAAGTGGCACATTTCGCTCCAAAGCAGTAGGACGCCCGATGTTCGGAATTGCTACATTCTGATCGATTTCCGCGTGACACAAATCTGACACAACATCCACAGATTCCACACTCTCCGGCGATACAATCGGAGCGAGCCGCTATGAACAGCCGGAACAGGCAGTGGCTGAAACCGCCCGGTACCCTGCTCATCCCGCTCTTTCTGTTAACTCTTGTATCCGTGTCCGCTTTGGTCTGGTTTGGATGGCGTCTTTTGGAGCAGGAGCGCCTCGTCGAATCGCAGCGCGCTCAACAGCATCTCGAAGAATCCACGGATCGTCTTGCCGCTTCACTTCGCAGCACGCTCGCCGAAGCGGCCGACCGGCTCACGGACGTTGAACCCCGCGAGGAAGGTGTTCTGCTCGTCTTCCGGGACGCCGCGCTGACCACGACTCCGCCGGGTCAGCTCCTCTATCTGCCCTTCGAACCCCAAGAGGCGCCAGAGCCTGCAGCGGCAGTCTTCGCCGAAGCCGAAATGTTCGAGTTCGCTCAGAATCAGCGGCCGGAGGCGATTCGAACCTGTCAGCGCCTTGTCTCTTCTCCCGAGCCTGCGGTTCGCGCCGGAGCCCTCCTCCGTCTGGGGCGTCTATTTCGCGCCGGCGGCCAGATCTCGGAAAGCCGCGCAGCTTGGCAACGCCTCTCGATGATGCCTGCCTCCTTGCGTGTAGCTGGAATCCCGGTCCAACTTGCGGCCCTCCTCGAACTTGGGAACAGGCCGGCGCTCCTTGACGGTCTGCGCCGAGGTTTATGGGGACTCACTCGCGCACAATTCGAGTTCTACTGGGATGCTGCAACGAACATTGCTTCGCCATCGCAACATGAGAATCCACCAGCCGAAGCCTTGGCCATTTCGGAAGCGGCCCTACGTGTCTGGCACCTCCTGTCGAGCCCCGATTCCGTCCCCCGCGGCCAGGAAATCATCTGGACCGGTAACCGGCCGTGGCTCGCTCTCTGGCGTGGGACTGCGGACCGGCGCGCCGTACTGCTCGCCGACCCTGCCCAATGGCTGCGTCGTGCAGCTCCGTCGAGTGGAATTCAATACGCGCTCGTTGATACTCAGGGACGCACGGTCGCAGGCCAGCGAACGCGGTCCGGGCTTGCTCGTGGGGTGGTTCGTCCCGCCACGGAAACCCAACTGCCCTGGAACATCTATGCGGCATCCGCTGCTTCCGCGCCGGCAGTCAGCCTTGTTCAGCGTCAGCGATATTTGCTGTCCGGTATCGCGGTGATGGTGGCATTTCTTATGATCGGCACGTATTTCATTGCCAGGGCCATTCGCCGCGAAGCCGAGGTCGCGCGGATGCAATCCGATTTCGTGTCTTCGGTGTCGCATGAATTCCGCTCGCCGCTGACCACGCTTCGCCAGCTTTCCGAAATCCTGGCGCTCGGGAGAGTCCCTTCGGAGGAACGCCGCCAACTCTACTACGAAACTCTGGTACGTGAAACCACGCGTTTACAGCGCGTCGTCGAGGCCCTGCTGAACTTCGGACAGATGGAATCCGGCGTGCGGCGCTACCACTTCCAGCAGCTCGATGTGTCGGCCGTCATTCGGCGTGCCGTAACCGACTTCCAGCAGGAGCTCACAGGAACCACGCGAAACATCGAAATACGCGAGTCCTTATCCATCTGCAAAGTGGATGCTGATCCCGAAGCCATCGCCGTTGCCTTAAGAAACCTGATCGACAACGCAGTCAAATACTCACCGGATCCCGAACCAGTACAACTCGAGTGGTTCCTCCAGAACGGACACATCGCCATCGCGGTGCGGGATCGGGGCCCGGGGATCGACGAAGCCGAACAGCGCCGCATCTTTCAGAAGTTTGTGCGTGGTGCCGCTGCCAGCGTTGGAACCGTCAAAGGCTCGGGCCTCGGACTCGCGATGGTCCGTGATATTGTTGCTGCCCATCGCGGCCAGGTTTCCGTCGATAGCAGGCCAGGCAAGGGAAGCACCTTCACCATTCTTCTGCCGGTAGCGGCACCTACGGAGCATGCATGAACACGCCCAGTATCCTCATCGCTGAAGACGAAGCTGGAATCGCCCTCGGTCTTGAAGACGACCTCACCATGGAAGGCTACAAAGTCGAGGTCGCGGCCGATGGCCTCGCCGCCTCGCGTCGTGCCCGGGAGACCCACTTCGATCTGCTGATTCTCGACGTCATGCTCCCAGGTAAGGATGGCTTTGAAGTCTGCCGCGAACTCCGCCGTGCGGGGCTCACCACTCCCATTCTGATGCTGACGGCTCGGACCCAGGAAGCCGAAAAAGTCCTTGGCCTGGAACTCGGCGCGGATGACTACGTCACCAAGCCGTTTGGAACCCGCGAGCTCCGCGCGCGCGTCCGAGCCCTCTTGCGACGGGGCAAAAACGGCACGATGCAGACCGCAGCCCCCGAGGTCTATGCATTCGGCGACGTCGATGTGGACTTCCAGCGTGCCGAGGTCCGCCGCAACGGCACCGTCGTCGAACTCACGCCGATCGAGTTCCGCCTGCTCTCGGTCTTCGTCAAGTCGCGAGGGCGAGTGCTTTCGCGGGAGCAGCTTCTCACCGCTGCATGGGACTCCACAATCTTTGCGTCCGACCGTGTTGTGGATAACCACATCGCCAACCTCCGCCGCAAGATCGAATCCGATCCCGCAGCGCCGCGGTATCTCCGAAATGTCCGGGGACTAGGTTACCGATTCGATGGCTAATCGTGACGCAAATCTGACTCTTCGCCGACGTGGTGCACACAGCAGGTTCTTATGCTGAAGCTGATGATGCTTAGTGCAATGGCCGCCGCGATCCTGCCGGACGACGCCGCCCGTCAACTCGAATCTGCCGTCTATCGGGAAGTTGTGCAGGGCGACCTGAAGGGCGCAATTGCACAGTACCGAATGCTCCTCGGCGAGGCTTCTACGGCGCGCCCGGTTGCCGCTCGCGCACTGTATCAACTCGGCCTGTGTTTAGAGAAGTCTGGCCGGCCCACCGAAGCTCGTGACGTGTGGAATCGCATCTTGCGTGACTTTCCAGCACAGTGGGATCCGAAGCTTGGAATTCACGTGACTTGAAGTCGCGGC